>Ga0075163_10000007_pt1 | contig 283145 bp, 247 predicted proteins | sample JI1023141ADNA_FD_71478 | JGI IMG/M metagenome (GOLD analysis project Ga0075163, IMG submission 71478) | Wastewater effluent complex algal communities from Wisconsin, to seasonally profile nutrient transformation and Carbon sequestration -... | ecosystem: Engineered > WWTP > Effluent > Algae...
CCACTTTTTCACATCTGCTTCCTGGCAGATGCCCATCGATCGGGCATGCGCTTATCGTGTGATTTCACGTCAACTCGAGTCGAAAGACCTCTTGTCGACCTCTCGGTCACGTGGAACATAGCACTCATCAGAGGTCGTGTTTGGCATCTGCTGAATTGCCTTTGTGAACAGCCCTCGTTTTTCAGTTTACGTTGGGAAGAAAACCACGACCGATGGCCACTTTTAGGCATCTGCATCTGCCAATCACTTTATCTGTGTCTCGGTGTCTTTTTTCATCAAACAAACAAGATGTCGAATGATAGTACAAGACAGCCGGTGTTGAAGGGTGCGACGCGCAACGCACGCATGATTGAATTGCTACTTTTGGCCAGCCACACGACAACGATAATGACAAATAACACCGAATCAATGTTACAGAAAATGGAGGAAATGGCAAATTTGGTGCATGCACAGCATCTCGCGATGACTGAACTTCTATGTGCAATGAACCAGTTTTCGACAGAATTTGAAGAGGAGGTGATGACTAAAATCAAGCATAAAGAAACTTTGGAACACACAAAATAAAAAATGAGTTTTTTTGGGCGTTTTAATAATCTACCAGATGCGGGAAATGACGACGACAATGAGCCTGTCGACAGGGATGTACCCGACGCTGAATTCGATCGATTTGTTGCGTCAGAATTGTCAAACGACTTTTCAAACGCTGCTATCGATGATCAGGACGTCGATACGGTCATCAAGAAACGCAAACGCGATACAGCAACAAAGTCGAAGAAGACAGCCGCACCAGCCGTCGTGCCACCGCGTCTGGAATTTGACACGACGACACTCGGTGGACGCGAGTTAGATGAAGACCGCGGTTGGTTTCGTGCGACGATGGAAAATGCACAAATCTTTGGCGAAGTGATGTCGCGCATGGTGCCTATTGCAGAAGTTCTGCCGCTAACAATTGCTGAATCGGGCATTAGTGTGGACGTTATGGACACGAGTCATGTGACATTTGTGACGATAGCGTTTCCGCGCGCGTCGTTTATTGCCTTTGAAAACATATTTGGAACCAGTACGACAATTCACTTTTACAGCAAACTGATTGCCGAGAAAAAGGCGCACTTTCAGCCATCTGATACGTTGACGATTGGTTTTCAAGAAGTTCCAAGTGATGCAAAGCAGTTTTTTCTCACGTGCTATCCTCGCTCGGGCGACAAGAACGACGGATTCGTGTACACAAACGCGCTGAAGACTGTCAACGACGAAATCGAGTCGTTGAATCGCACGCCGCGACGCGACGAGTACCAGCATAAAATCGTCATTACGTACACGACGCTTCTCGATGCGCTGTCTCGTTTCAAGGCGTGTTCACATGTCGTTTACACTCTGGCTAAAGATTCGCTTACGGTCGCGGGTCGAAGTGAGAGTGGCGAACATTCGTTGCGTATCAATTACGTTAAAGCGACTGGTTCAGACGATGCGTCTGTTGAAGAGGCGTTCCAAGGACAACGTCGCTGCTACTACGAACGATTGCATGCACCGAAACCGCACCAACCGATCGACATTGTCAACTTTCGCGTGTCGCATATGTTCATCAAACGCACCTTGATGTTGTTCTCTGGCTGTCGTTTCATTCGCATGTTGTTTGGACGCGGTTGGGAACGCAATAACGGTGAGTTCTTGCCAGTTTTGATCACTGGCACACACTATAGTCCTGTCGATGGGCGCGAGTTGTGCACGATCACTGCAGTTCTGGCAAACGCGATTGAAGATGATAATTAATGAAATTCAGAATGATTTATTGACCGACGATAACACAAATATCGCAATCGCATGTGCATGAAGCGTGAATGTGGTTACGTGTGTGACATTCTTGGATGTACTCGACACACGAACCCTGCGGCGGCGAGTCGGGTAAGTAGTCTTCAGGATCAACAATCGCGCCTCCGTTGCACTCGATCGGTGCTGGCATCAACAATCCGCCATCACCCATAGCACGTTTGATCAAATCGCCGACATTACGTTTGCGCTCGAGGCAAAATCCATGTCGTGTTTGACAAGTTTGCGTTGTTGCGTTGAGTTTACATTCGCCAAGATGCGTCGTTTCGTCAAACACGTCTGTACTGTCTGTCGACGAGTCGTTTTGCGGTTGGCAACCACGAATATAACGATCACGTCCATGCAGAATGTCGTGTATGATGTCGTCCGATAAATCGTCAGTGCCAGTGTCTTCACAAACCGTCTTGTTGTGATTGTAACCATCGCAATTGTAGTCCCAAGACGGGTTACCATCTTCATCGGGGCAAACGCGCGGCTTCGTCGAGCAGAATCTCGATCCAGGGAATGCATACGGATCAGAGTCGCAACAGTCGCACTTGTCATAGTCCAATCGAGGTGGTGGGTTATCGTGGCATTGTTGACCTTCTGCCACTGGCTGTGAGCACGGGCACGGCTTGTACTGCGGTGGTGGAGTACACATTGGTTCCACTGCACGTTTCGTCTGGCGGTGTTGGCGGAAGCGAGCCAGCGGGTCCTTTGCCTTTGCGCTGTTCGCTACCGAGTAGAAGCCCGATAGGATCGGTGGACTGCCAAGCGGAACAGCAAACGTGCCTGGTGGACACGCACCACACGTTGAGGTGCAATTGGTGCAGTCGATAAACGAGTCCATATCGTGATCGGGGAAGCAACCGTGCAACGTGTCGTGTTGTTCGTCGTCTTCGGCGCAATCGCACTCGGCTTGCGAATCAAATGGCACGTGGCCATCTTGAACGCAAATCGTGTCTTGGCTAATATCGAGAGGATTCTCCGCCGAACAGTAACGGATTGGCGTGCAGTCAGTTTTGCAGTCGTTGTCCTTGTCGGTGCCGCAAATTGACAGAAAGTCGTGCGTAATGGTTTGATCCGTGCAGTCGCAGTAGTCTTGGTGGGCGAGTTCTGGTAAGTCGTTAAACTCGATGTAGCCTTCTGGCGGGCATTCGCACTTGTTCGGGATGTACGGCGTCGAGGTAAAGTTGCAAACGTCTTTTGTGTACAAGTACGTCGTCGCGTCGCCGTCCGGTGGAAAAGGCGAATCCGGCGTTTGAGACGACACGGAGTCGGCCTCGCGCAAAATCGCTTCGCAACACTGACGCACGCCGGCGTCGACAAACTCGTAATTAAGTGAGACGTCTGAACCGTGCGACTGCAGGTTTTGACAACAGTCGATGACCGACGTCGTGTCAGGTTTGCACACTGGATTGTGATCGCCATCACAATCGAGGAAGCAGTTGCTGTCCGCCGTCGTCGCTTCGCCTTGACATTCGTCGCATTGGTCGACAGCGCGCTTCTTCTTTTGCGGCGCACTGCGCTTTTTCTTCGTCTCGACTGGCAAACAGTTCTCAGTCGGACACAAGCCTTGGCCCGTGAACGCCTGCCAAAAGTTGTCGCAACCAGGATTCGTGCACGGACACGGCTTCTCTTGTCCAGTGGCAACACCCCAGTCGTGGCACAACTCATCTTCAGTCTTTTCCGTTGCCGGTTTTGTCACGCAAACTGGTCGAGGCAAACCGCCGCAATCAAGCATAGGGTTAACTGGTTCAACAAACGAGTCGGCTTGGCAACAAATCCCAATATCCGGTCGTTCTTGACTGGGCGAGTCATCGCAGCAGTCGCAATTGCGCGACAGGTGACAAGGTCCTTCTGGTGGGTTCTGCGGATCGCATGTAATGTCTGTAACGTTGACCGCAGTTGTTCCAGTTTCGCACACACCACACTTGCGGTTCACTTCCGATCCACACTTGAAGAACTTATCGTGATCGGCATTTTGCGTGTTGTCAACACACCAGACAAAGTCGGAAATCGCGTCGTTGTGATCATTGCAGTCTTGACCGCACAAAACGTCGTCATTATCGGCGTCTAGATTCTCGTCAATTACGATCTTGCAGTAACCATGTTTGCACTCGATAGCGGCGCACGGATTCGGGCACTCGTCGAGTTCGCGTTGCAAATACGCGCAATCGACGTCTTGCGTCGCGTGCGTGCACTCTTCCTTGCACAACGGTTGGCACTGACATTTGCTGTTGATGCAAAAGCCTTGTGCATTTTCTTTGCACGGACCGCCGTGTGCGTGTTCGCAGTCGATCGACTCGATGCAGCAGTTTGGCTTGTCGGTGTACTGACAAGTCATACACGACGTGTCAAAGTTGACGCTGCGTTTTGAATGGGCGGTCTTGTGACCCGAATCAGTCGAGTGTGTGAAAAACGCGTCTTCTACATCGTCACAGGTGTCGTCGCAAGATGCAATCTTGCACGGCTGTGCAGGACAATCGCTCGCGTCTGAACAGCAGTTGACTTTCTTTTCGACTTTGCACTGACCACGCTGGGCACCTTCGTCGTAATCACAGGTGGCAATTTGGCACGGACCCATAAGATCGATGCAGTCGACATCCAACTTGCAACAGTTGGGAATCTTTGCTTTGATCACATTGCCTTCCTCGTCGATATCTTTAACGTAGCAAGGATTGTGGTCGCCTGGTGGTACTGGATTGCCGTCAATGCAAATCGACTTTACCGACAGGTCGTCAATGCAAGCCTTGGCGATCGGATCGCACGTGTCGCACTGGTCGCAGTCAGCCAGGACGTAACTTAGCAGAAGCAAAAAGATCATAATCATTTGCGTTTATTATGTGACAACGTGTATCGATATGTAGAGGTAATAAACGAATCAACTGTAAAGTACGACAATATAGACAATCTGTGATAGCACAAGAAAACAGATGTATTCGTTGTTATCATTAACCACGATCGCGTTTTGCGTGCTGTTTTTTCTTTATTTCCTCGGCAAGGAGTTGAACATTCGACATATGTCGTCAAACATGTTGGCTTCTTGGTTTCCCGTGTTCATACCACTGGTTATTCTTACCTTTGCTCGATTTGTAATCGCTTTCGCTGGTATCTTTCTCCACTTTCGACGCAAACGTGTCGCACAGCAGTCGGAGGTGGTCGACGTTACCAAGCCAAGAAACCCTGCGCTTGACGACAGCGTCGACCCCGAGACAGTGCAACTGTTTGATAACTTTGTCAACGCCATTGTGTGGTTCATCTTGTTTATTCTCGTACTTCAGATCGTCTGGGCGCTTGGTTCAAACGACACCACTCCACCTGGCAAGATGGTGTTTTACGGTGTCGAAATCACATTTTACGCGTTCTGTATCGTCTACTTTTGGCTTTTTGTCAATGCGGCTGTGCGCATGTGGGCAATCAGTAAATTCAACGCCGATCCGACGCGACAAAAGTTTCTTTGGATATCGAACCCATCGCCGCTTGCCAGTCTCGGCGGCGCCAACAAGGCAAGCGAACGACATACGACGTCGCGTGTCTATGTCGTTGACAAATATCAGACTCGCGATGTGTGGCAATACAACAAAGCCGTTTACGTGTTCACACCGGACATGTTGCCACACCCATTGCTCGACATGGCACACGTATTCATGTTGATCCTATTCAAAATTGCAATCTTCGTTTCAGCCGTGATGTTGTTTGAGCGCATTCGTCAAGTCGAGCGCGTTCTATTGGATTCGACAACCGCTTCGGACACAATGACAACAAACACAACTCTTGGTTGGGGGCATTTAAACAACGCTGCCGGTGTACATATTCACTTGATTCACTCGATCAGTGAGTGGCGTGGCAAAGTGTTACCGCTAGCAGTTGTGTTCATACCTCTGTTTATTTCAGAAGGCGTTTTGATCCTCTACGCCATTCCGCAGTTTGTGTTGTACATTTGCCAGCGACGACCGTTACTCGCTTATGTAACGGGCGTTGTGTACTTTGTTTGTCTTGTGATGTTGATTCTGTTCGAAGCATTGTTGGCTGCTCGAATTGACGTTGGTTCCACGGAAGACACGAACTGGCACAACACGTTGGCACCTTTGTACACTGCATGTATCGTCATTCTCATTGGATTTGGTTTGCAATCGATATTGTTTCGAAATCAACCTGTCGCTGGAAGTCACTGGGGTTTGTACTGGTAATAAAAAGTCTAGTTGTTCTGTGTCGTCGATGCAAAGTTCTTTCGTTGACTGAAATTAATTGAGATTGTTTACTTTTGCTGTGACCATTGAGTTTACGCAAACTATTCATTATCATCGTCATGTTTCATTTCTACTGGCGGTGGCGGCGCCATCGATTGCACAAACGACGTCGTGTCGACTTTCACAGTTCCATCCATTTGCAACTGTTCGCCGACAGAGTTGTCGAGAATCGCAAAATACGCAACCACCGACACTGTGCATTGCATTTGATGTTTTTCGTTTGCAGTTGAACCGATTGGTGGAACGAGCGCATGCTGACTTTGCAACGCACTGTTTTGGACTTGAAACACATCGGTCCACGAGTTTGGACCAAACAGTTTGCATTTCAACGTTAGTTGCGCCGGATCGTACTTGACAATCGACGACAATAGGCGCGTCTCGATAAATTCGACGGCTGTGTTCAAATCAGTGCGGAGTATTTCAAAGCGTTCTCGTGTGCACAAGAGCGAGAACGCCGATCGCGGCATCGTCGCCGCGTACAACGCATTCTGATGGGCGCGCGCGTTTGCCAATTTTATACACACGTGCACACGTGCAATCAAGTAACTGAACCGATACGACCCTGGCAAGTAACAAAACGCCGGATTTTTCGATGGCTGAATAACGCGCTGTAAAGCAGTCGAGTCGAAACCCCACGCCTCGATAGACGAGAACTGAATGTCTTCAACTGCGTCTTTGTAGAGAAGCGGTTCAATTAAAAGTGGCGTTCTCACACCATACGACGTATCACCAGCCTCAATGACCGCCGTCTTGCATACATGTCTACCGGGGTCAAACACGTTTTTCCCGTCATCACCACGCGCCTTGCGTGCCAAGTCGAGACTCCACGCAAGCGCAAAATCGCACGTCGAGTTGCTTTTTTCAACGTCTGCCATTAGCAGACAAAACGTCTTATCTTTCAGCCCGGAAATATCGGCGCGAACGGGTTTCGTCGCCTTGGCATCGATCGTAAACTCTGCAGGTGCACCGTTGGCTGCGTGGTTTGCGTCGAGAGTAAACGTTCCGACGTAGTTCGACTGATACACGGTGTAATAACTTCCATCAACGCGTCTTTCTTTGATTAATTGCTGTATAATTTGCGGCGCCGTGTTGTATCGTTCGACGCGTCGATGATCTAACATCAAAAATTGGTCGTTTGACTCGGCGGCCATTGGTTTTTAATTGCATTTATTCGTCTCTATAGCGCGCGTTTTATGCGAAGACAGTTTGATTCTCGACGTAGTTGTTCTAGTTCGAGCAATGCCTGAATTGGTACTGGTTCTATTGGTTCGACGGAACATGCAACTGTGGCATTTTCCATTAATAGCGTTGACAATACGCTACGAACCAACGCCAAGATGCGAATACATTTCGGACACAGCGTATCTGTTGTCGACGCAGTAGTGGGGCCGCACGCGCAGCATGAATCGGTGCGTTTGTTGACGAGACGGTACTGTTTTGTGACAAATTCCACTGTCAACGGCAGCGCTCTTTCGTTCGCCGTGGCGGGGCGCAAGTAGTGTGCAACTCCCCACAGGACTTCGAGTTCGCGGCGATTGAGTTTCTGTTCGACTTTCATCGATCGCGTCGACGCATTCCACAACTCGTCAATAAACGAAATCATTATCGGTTTCTCAGACGGACGTTTCTTGTTGCACTGTTTACTGATAGTTTGAAGAATTTCCGTTGCACGTTCGACGGCAACGGCAATCCGCTCGGTCGGTACAAGCAACTGCGCGGTATCTTCACCCAACTCGGCACTATCTGTGTCGTCGTCACTACTACTGCCGCCGTCGGTTTGAGATTGTTCGCAGATGCTAACTATTTCGTCGTCGTCGATTTGCACGACAGCAGATTCACGCATCTGCCTCGTTGGTGTGTCGAGAAGGGTGCTACCGTCGGGAGACACTAATGCAGCGATCTTGCGTCTCTTTACCACGTGTGGACTCTCCGACGTTTTCGGAGTCGCAGGAATAATAAATTTATCTTGAAAAGACATTCTTTGTTTCTGAGTTTCTTACCCGTTTTACCTCTTTGCAATTTTGCTGTTTCGATGGGGAGGGCGGCGTAATAAAATGACCTCTTTTCTTACCTTGACTTTTGACGGATATGCCGATATCTTGCGCACGTCGGTCGGATCGGCCGAACCGTTGATCCAAATCGTCTCGCTGTTGTTGCGGTCGCCGATCGACTCTTTCATGCCCGGAATGCGGCAGATGAAGGCGTAGATGAGATCGCGTAGTTTCGACGACGCACGCCTACCAGTCGAGAAGATGGCCTGCTCCACGCCTTCGATCGCGTATGCCATTGCGACGACAAACATGGCGACAGAGTAGGTTTTGCCGAATCGTCGTGGCGTGATTGCCATGAATTGCGGCTGCATTCTCGTCAGACCGAGTTCGAGCATAAAGTCGTCGCGTTCAGTGTCAAAATCGTCTCGTAGAATCAGTTTGGCACACGCACCAAACATGTTGTTGAAGAACAGTTTTTGCATCGGCGACGGGTTGAGGCCAAACGACGACAGCGCGTGACGCGCGCGTGCGTATCTCATTCGACCAGTGACGCGTTCGCCACTTTGTGCAGTTGGGTCCAAAACCTTCTGTGCCAAGTTGGGTGTTTTCAATGACTCTATTTTGTTCGCCTCGTGTTTCGCGTAGCAGCGTGCCGCCTTCTTCATTGGCGCTTCGAATCGTTGTGCCGCAATGTTGTCGTGCGACACAATCGTTTCCATGTCGGTCTCTTGAATACTCGATGCGGCACGTCGCATCGATACAACCGGAGCGTCGTACCCCATTTGGGCGTTTTAAATGGACGTTGTTATTAGTTTAATAGCATTATCGATATGTGGTCGACAAGCGATCGGAGTGTCGCATTTTTGTGACAATTTGCATTAAGAGTTGGTTGTATGTGCATTTATAAAAATGGTCAGATCGATTTACAGCGAGACGGGGTTTTCACGTTCAGCACTCTTCCTATTAGTCGTGGCTGATTTCGTCCTCCTCAACAACGTCGTTTTGTTAACGTTTATCAACCAAGGGTCGTTTGTAGTGCTGTTTCAACTCGTACATATTCTTACGATCACCTTTGGCTTCATCGTGATGGTGTATGGAAGACGCGCACGTGTGATGTTGAACATCCTGTTGTACATCTACATAACTGCCGTCTTGTTGGACGCAGTGTCTTTGCTTATGCGGGCGGTTTTATTTGTCAAAGCCTGGTCTTCGACCGAAAACGAATGTAACACAATAAGGCAGCAAGTAATCATGTACTGGCAAATATTTTTACTCAGCGTTGTCGACGGATTCGGCGCACACTTTGCTGATCGACTGCGCGTCTGTTATGCGGAAGAAGTTAGGACACTTGAGGCGTTAAAAGATGCCAACGAAGTTTGACAAGAATAAATCATCTATTTGTTGCAGATATAAAAATGCCGGATGTGTTTTTGATGATGCGCAGTCTTTTCGAGTACGCCAAGACGGAAGTTGGCAGTGCGACGAAAATCGATCAAACGGTGCTAAATGTCTCTGCTGATCCGAGCATTGCAGTGGCCAACATACAGAAATTGCGCAACTTCCTTGGCCTATTTGTGCCGAGCCGAATCTATGTGGACGCAGGCATCGTGTTGGGATTTGCCATAGCAGCAGTGATATTGGTGTATTTCATTTTTGGTAGTTGCAGACAACTGGGATGTGCGATTATAAAACTCGCTGTCTGTTGCTATTGTTTGGTTCTTCTTGTGTTTTGGATCATCACGACTTGTCGCATATCGGACTCTGAGTTTCACAACACGTACGTTGACACTTTTGAATGGGCAATTGCTGCGATTGCAAGACCGGTTGTTGGATCAAAATAAAGTTTATTTTTCGTCGTCATCATGCTTCTCTTTCGTCTTTTCGACTTCTTTTTCGCGATATTGTTCGACTGCAATTTCGTTGAGTGCCTTGTCTGCGTTTTCGCGTGTCAACTTGTAGACGTGCCCGCGATATTTGACGCGAAAGAGTGACAAATAGGCGTCGACGCTGGCGCCATGGCCGCATGTAAAAGCAATAGGAAACGGTAGGATGTTAACCATTGTGCGCGATTTCTCTTCCTTGAACAACTCATTGGCATTCAGCGCCTTCAGAACCGTTTCAAACGCTTTATCGGCATTCGCAAACCACTCGGTGTTGCCCTTGTACGGGTGACCAGCGGCTTGTTTGATGTACTTTTTCATCAAGAGTTCGAGCGCGTGTCCCTCGTGAAGGATTTGAAATTGACCGACATACTCGATCCACGGACAGAAACGGTTTTTCGAGTTGTACGTTTTGTCGGTGTACGCTTGACCGACTTTCCACATCCAGGTGTCATCTTGCATTTTGCATTTGAAAATATACAGAAACGTATTCCACTGACTTTTTGCGCCCTTTTTCGAGTTGGGGTTATGCAACACGGTCTTGAACGGCTTCGTCGTCGGCAGTGTTTTATCGTCGATCGAAATAACGAGATACGGTAAATCAGTTGCCATGTTTTATAAGTAATTTACATTTGCCATGTATGTTTATCGGCGACCAACAACAATAATCATGTTGTACTGGCGTTTAATAAAATGTTGGATCAGTTTGACAAGTGTTTCGCATCGATATTCATTTGGTACACGGCAGCAAATGTCTGGCACTCGTGGTCATCACTCTGGTGCGCTAGTCTTACAATACTAGTAATGTATTTTAATTTGGTGTCGCTCAATACCGACAACGTTGCATACAATATCGTGTTGTGTTTTATCGGCGCTTTGACTGGCGGGATAGTACAAGTGGTGAGTTACGGTGTTGGAATCAAACCTAATGTTACGAAAGAAGGGTTCAGACCACGATATTTAGTTACAGCGCATATATTTTGCGCAGGTTGTTTGTGTGGTGTGATGTGGCTGGCACGTGCATTGATTGAATGTGATTATCAACCAGCCGATATCACACGCCAACACGTGACCTCGGCCGTAGGGTGTTTAGCATTGTCGGTACCGGTGTTGGCAAAAATAGTTGGAAATGATTTGAAGTTTGAAATGGAGTCGATTCGCCAGTTTGTCGTCGCATGTATGCCGATTTGCTTTTTGTGCTGGTCTCCACCAGCAGATGACTTTCCTATTTCACTAACGAATTGTGGTGTAATCATGATGATATTCTTTTGTTCGACGGCTGCGGCTGTTGTCAGTCCTGGTGAAATTAGTGTCGAACAAGCACTGGATCAAAACTTGCACACATTCAACACGATAAACCGCGTGTCGACTGTTGGTCGGTGGTTCGTGTTTCACGTCATACCGTCAGTCGCATTGTTTTGGGTCACACAGGAATCAAAATCGCGCCACAAATCGTTGCATCAATTTTGTATGCAATTGGTACTCGCGTGTTCATGTATCGTTGGTTATTACGGTTTCTTGGCGTATGTTGCGAATCAAACAACAGTCGTTCCGATTCAAAATAAATAGTTACGCTTTATTCAGTATCACAACGTTGAGTCGTTTCAACACGCGCACACCCATTTCCGCCAGTTCAATCGCAGACGCGTCTGGAATAACCGAGTGTATCAGTTCGACTTCCAATTCGTATGTGATGTGTTTCTGATTATTGTTATTGCTAACACGAGTGAAGTCAACGCGCCACGCCAACGCATCTGCAAAAATAAACGATAGCCGCGTTTTATATCGCGTGTGAATGCCAGGACCCGCAACGTCGACGACGGTGCTTGATCTCGTTTCTCTTTGTGCGTCGATGCGAAGACGTCCAACATTGCAAGTGAAATCGATCGGTTTTTCCAGTATGCGCGTTTTGACGACAGTTTCCAACACACAACCTTGTTTAAAACACCGTTCTGTTCTGAGTTTCTTTCCAAATTCGATGTCGACGTTTGACGAGATTGAGTCTGCGATTTTGATTTCGTCTGTTAGTGCAAGATGTGCGAATTGAGCGAATCGTCGTTCAAATTGTTCTTCAGTCAACGTAACTCTCAATTCAACTTCGACTGCACTGGCGTGTGGAAGTGAACTCACGTGAGCGATAAGCGAAGTAAGGGTTCTAACAAATGCAGTGTCAGACATTGTTTAAATTTGCACACAGATGCATTTAAGAATAATGAAAGAATTTTAACGAATTTAGCATCTGCCTAGCAGTTACTACAATATTGTTTCGTGTCGATGCAGCGATTCTTAGTGATGTCGTCGATGAAGACCGCACTTCTCTGCCAGAATTTTATGCCTTTCAGTCCATACGCTCCCAACTATACGCCGATCGACGCAAACATAGTCAAGTTGTACTGCCTTTAATACTCGTACTAATCTAACCAAAGTAAAGGATGAGTGCGATAAATACCCACTGGCGCTCGAAAGGTGGTGTCGGACGAGAAAACGACGCGTTCTACACGAAACCAGACGTTGCAGATGTGTGTGTGTGTGATGTGTTGAGACACGTCAACGCGTTTGACCTCGTGATCGAACCGTCGGCTGGCGATGGTGCGTTTGTCAACAGCATCAAATCTCGACTCCCAACCAGTCGCCTCGTCGCCATCGACATTGATCCGTCTGCCGACTCGATTGTCAAGCACGACTTTTACAAGACGACATCGGCGTATTTCGGCATCACCGCGTCGACCGGCAAGGTGCTCGTCATTGGCAACCCGCCGTTTGGCAAGAACGCTAGCGACGCGATCGCCTTCTTCAACCACGCTGCATCAATCGGAGCCCACACGATTGCTTTTATTGTGCCGCGTTCGTTTCGCAAGCCGTCTGTGATTGATCGACTCGACCTCAATTATCAGATGATCCACGACGCTGACTTACCTATCAACTCGTTTCGCTTCCGCCCCGACAACAAAACCGCGTTTGTCGAATGTGACGTTCCGACAACGTTGCAAGTATGGACAAAGAGCGCGACACAACGCGCCAAGATGGTCAGTCGAAAGCGAGCGGCAGCAGACGATGGTTCCGTGATTCGCTTCATCCCAACCGCTGTGGCTCGCGCAGCGGTTGACGGCGCCAAGTTTTGCGACATGACAATCCAGCGCGTTGGTGTAGCAGCCGGCCGCGTGTCTCTTGATCGAGTATACATCAACTCGAAGAAAAACAGCGGCAACTACTACTTTGTCAGCGTTTTAAATGCTGATCGCTTGCAAGAGATTCGTGCGGACGTAGTCAAGTTCAGCCGACACCTCGAGAACACACCCGGTAAACTCGAGTGTGCTGGTATGCCGTCGATCTCAAAAGCCGAGTTGATCGAATCTATCGACGTCTACTTTACAGTATCACAACCAGACACAAATTAAAGACCAGAGATAGGTGGTTGTAACTGCGGCACAAGACTGAAAACGTTGTAATGAAAGACTTTTATCCAGATTTGTTTGCAAGCAGATGCCAGAATGATGGAAGAAATTTAATGATTTAGCATCTGCTAACATGTACAATATTGTTTCGTATCGATGCGGCGGTTCTTGGTAATTTCATCGATAAAGAGTGCACTTCTCTGCCAGAATTTTATGCCTTTGAGGCCGTACCGGTAGTAGTTGACGCGGTCAATTAGTGCTTGTATGATTTCACTTGTCCATTTGTAGTGAAATAAATTGATGATTTTTGCGTAATATCGCGGATCGAACCGATCGATTTGCCGAAGGGTGATGTTATTTTCTTTGTACCACAAAAGAGTTAGGACGCGATGATTTCCGGTCCCCGCTCTAAAGTCACCTCGTAATAAAATAATTTTATCGGTCATCAAACGCAACATAGCCTTTGTTATGTTACACACGCACGGATACTGCAGCGAAATGTGCGGTGTACTGAGTATTTTGTTCAGTTCTCCACTTTGCGATATGCGGTCGATTTCCACGCCTCGTACTGCATTGCTCCGTTGTTGTTCGAGTTGGTTGATAAATGTGTCGAGAGGTGCTGGAAATTCAGCGAATTCATCGACATCAGCGTAGACTACCCAGTCTTTGTCGGTGACGTTGTGTAGTAAAAAGATTTTATGTTCTAGCGCCGAGATCGCCGAGAACGGACCGATCCACGAAACTAGCGAAACACCAAAACTACCAAGTCGACGCCACGCTGCATCATACCGTGCGGTACGATTTGTACCGTGGAGTGAGAATAAAAAATGTGTCCGAGGTACTTTGAATTGTTCGTAGTGTTGAATGAAATGCGGTACGATGTCGATGTTTCGATGGTCAATCGTTGAAAACACAAACACTTGTCTTGTCTTTCGTTGCACGATAACGTCGTTGAAGTTCCCAGTCAGTTTGCCGATGTCAACATGTTGACACGGCAACGATTCGTGACATACATATTTCGCACCGCTATTCTGAAACTCCATAAACAGTAAAAGTAGATACATAACATGCGACTGTTTAATTTTGCCAGTCGTTGTACTTTTGGGTAAAAATAATTTTGGAGACATACGACATCTGCAATTTATTTCGCACCACACTCAACCAAGTATGCTTTCAACGATTGATACATTTGAATTGCTGCATCATTCGCACCAGGCTTAACACAGCGAGTTCCATCCCAATGGTCGTTTAAATATGCGATTTTGCTGTCCATCATTTCACATAGTGTCATGTCGGTTCCACAATAGTTGACTTTTTGGTTCAAGTCGCCACCATGTTTGATTGCGAGATCAACGATTTCCTTGCGGTCTTTCAGCGTGCCGTAGAAACTCGTTAGCGCCAATTCCAATACATTTTCTTTCATGCCATATTTTGTCGTTCGGTCCACTGTGGCACCGAGTTCCAGTATTTTCTTCACACAAGTAGGTCGACAACTGTACGACGCCGCACTGATGACGTTGTCGGTATCGGAACCAATCCATGTTTTGATATACAAGACGGCTTGTTCGTCGTTGAGTGATTCATTAGTGCCAGGATACAGTGCGTCTCGTGGGTCGACGCGTTGTTTTGTCAAGTCTGGGCGGTTGACAACACGCGGTGTTGAAACCGGGGGCTTCTCATCCAGCGCTAAAAAGCCTGTGCTAGTTGAAGTAGTCTCCAAAACCCCATCTTGTGGTGCATCAATCATAGTCACGCGCGATCTGTTAGATTGTGACGAACCTTTTGTCACTATAACTTTACGTGGCCGAAGACCTCTGCGTACTTGAAGTCGATTTTCTATCATATCAGCAACCTCATCCACTGTATAGTTGTCGATAATCAAGCGAGATACGCGTGGAAACGAGAAAAGACCAACCCAAGAAACAGAAATATCGTGTGTCGACATTCCAATCTCGTTTTCAAACACTTTAGATAAATTCCACAAGAAGACGTGACCATCACCCCGTTCCGATTCTATGTACGTGTACGGTTTACGTTCTGGACCACGACTGAAAACCTTAAAATGAGAAATTTTCTTCACGTTCATCGGACTGTCATTGACAAAAATAAAAGACATCATCTTTTGTTAATTGCGATTCAAATCTTAAATTTTGAAATTTTCAATTTCAAACTTAATGAATCAGATGCCAATTATTTGTTACGCGAATATTTTGTTCAGATGCAATTTTCGTACAATTTATAAACGATGAGTGTTTTTTGTTCACGAACTTGGCAGTACCAGCGTGTGCTTGTCCCTGTGAATTTCCTGGTACGGTGCGTCGATAGTTGTCAAAACTGCGAGTTGACGACAGAACACGAAGAACGATTGCGTCAAGCGGCAACTACTGTTTTGAAGTTTCAAGTGATCTCGCCATCTGATATGACGTTGAAGCAAATCGTCAACAGTTACGTGCTAGAGACATTTGTTGCAACGCATTGGGATCGGTTGTTGGAAAATCGAGACAAGTCGGTCGAGTACGTGAGATTCGACGAAATCGACTCGACGCGAGAGATGACATCTGATAACGAAGAGACAATCAAAGCACAGACCGGCGATTTTTCGACCTTGGAGAGAGTCAAACAAGTTTTGCAACGATCAGTCACGACGTACGACGAAACGGTGCCTTTGCTTGTAATGCCTGAAATTGGATACTTATTTGGTGTCGACAAGGAATAAACTTTATTGTCCAGCGATGTATTTTCCAATTGCAGCGACACCGATTGCTGCAATCACTTTCGCCGGTTCCAAACAGGCAGCAGATGCGCTAGGCGACTTTAAACAAGTTAGATTTGCTAGCGGAAAAGTGATTAACTTACCACAACGTCGTGGATATCGTCTAGTTCAACTTTGATGACGATGTTGAAGATAAGATTGGTGATCTGTAGCGCGACCATAACAAACACAAACGAACAAAAGGGCCAGGTGTTGTTCATATCTCTTTAAGATAGAGTGCCAATTTAAACTGTTATATTGATCGTTTTAATCCTATTCAGTCGACGAATTTGTTGACTCTTGTGCGGCGGTCGTTGCGACTGTAGACTGCGCCAACAACCGTTTCTCAGCCAAATCAAGCAAAATGTCAATAGCGCAGAGGCGATAAATCGCGTCCTGTTCATCTTTAGTTCCATCTGCAGCGTTTGCCTTTTCGTTTGCCAGATTGGCAGTTTCCATCCACAACGCATTTCTGTCCTCTTCAGACATATTCAACATAAATTTCGTCAAACTCATCTTTATCAATGCAGATGCCTAATTCTTTACAGTTTTCAAATCTTTACGAAACCAGTCAACACACAATAAAGAATGACGTCGTTTACTAGCAACGAACCTATGAAAGAAATGTGGGAATTTATCGTGATTCACTATGCGACACCCCCTGTCGCGATGCACCAGTTTTATACAAACTACAACGAAGGTTTTCGTGCGGCGATGGCATCTGTCAAAGAAAGTTTGCATGTTCATGTCGACAACGACGAGGAATTGATCGAATCAGTTGTCAGTGGTTTCGAAGCGTCAAAGAAGAAACTCAAACGGGGTGGTTTCTTGCGTGATCCTTGCAGCGACAGTGTGTGCCTTTACGTAACCCATTTCAATATCGATACAACAGCGACAGGGTTCACTCTGGAACATCAAGCCGGACCAGAACTTCAGATGACACAGAAGTCGGCGGAGAAAATCCGAAAGTTGGAGTTGGAATACAATAAACGCCGCTTTAGCGGTTTTTAATTCATTGTGTTTTTAGTTTTGTTGTTCGATACAACGCGATGAGCAAACAAACGCAAACCACTTGCGTTACAATTACTGCCAGAATACTATTGTAAATCCACGCGTTATCGTTGCGAATTCGCCTTTCCAACCAAGTCAGATTTTCCAACCAAGTCAGATTTGCTACATTCAATTCATCAAAGTATTCGATCAATCTATGAATTTCTTTGCATGACATTTATTCGTGATGTGATAAATGCATATTATTACTCCACTCGACTGTTGCATAGTGACAATGTTAGCAACAGCGGTGGCATATTCACCAACGCACGTGGAAGCAAATGGTCCAACGAGACGTTACGAAACACGCGCTCGTGCAACGACAATGTGAAATCGCTTGCAGTCGATTCGAAACAATATGCGCCAACGGATGCCGATTCGACAAGAGCCGTCGGGCATACAGGAAACGCGGTCTGGTTCACAATGAGTTGCGATAGGTTGCGAACATCCCTTGCGTTCCGAACAACTGATTTGTCGAGAAGACTGATCGATTCAAACGTTCGCGTCCGAGCCAATAGAACTTCGTGATCGATACAGCACAGTTTGTTCAAAATTGTTAGCACCACGAACCGGCGATCGAGATGCACTGCATCATCGTTGGTGTGTAAATGAAGCAACACTTCGTGCATTTTTGTCATGGCTTCTTGTTCGGCGGCATTTGCAACGTGTCGATAGGCAGCCATTGACATTTGCGTGCGGAAATTCTTCTCGCATATTGGATTGATAGGTGGTCTGACGGGCGTCACGTCGTCCAAAACCGGACAAAGTCCAAACAGAGCGTCAACAGCCGAGACTCGAAACAGTTCGTCCAAAATCGATTGGTATGTACACGAATGAAAGCCAGTGATCCGAACATATCCGCCCAACTTTTCAAACACTATTTCTGCTCGAAACACACACTCGCTGCACGGCACGCAACCGCTGTGTTTTCTGCAACGGCAACACTTCGCTCTGCTGTGGGTGAGAGAATGACATTTGGCGACGCTGCAATTAACACAACTCTTTTCCGCAACTTGACCAGCCGGCGCAGACCAATCGAGAATAAACTCAAAGACTTTTCGCATCGCAGCGTCGATCGGTTGACGGACAAGTGACGCCAACCGAACTCGATCGATCCACAACTCATAATCTGGTCCCGCCAAAATGGCATGCAATGCCGATAATAACGTACAGCGGAATGACGCGACCGACATTTTCTCTCGAACATCGGCGTACGGTTGCACCAGGTGGCTAGTCAATACGTCGTGAAAGTTTGCGTCAGGTGCAACGATTGCCAAAAGTTTGTCGAGATTTGACAAACATTGCCGACAAGACGCCGCAGAATAATCACGGACCCACGACTTGCAATGTTCGGCAAAACCGCGTGAAATCATGTGTTGCAAAGTGTACAATGAGACTGCAACCACGTCGACGTTATTTGACTGCAAACCGACAACTGTAGCCAACGCGCTATGACAATAAGTCGACAACCGTGGGTAGTGATCGGCAATCAAGGTGTTATTCATTTGCACACCAATCGTCGCCCCCGCAAACGCCATCGTAACGTACGTTGGATAATCCAAACACAGAAAAAGAGCGCGAGACCTCGTGCTATCAAACGCTCTTCGCGGTATCTCAAACGAACACGGCGACCACAGAACGTAGTAATTCACACCGCCTTGTGCAAGTGGCGCAAACGACAAGACCGTGCTTGATAGTTGCAACGGAGTGACTTCGGCGGCTGAAAACTCGATAAACACTTTCCACCGGTCGTTCATCACAACACGTTTCTGATGAGATGCGATTGCATTTGCGGAAATAAACTCAACTAATACGCATCGATCAACAACATTTGCACGAATCACTGACGACCTCAAACGCAATTCGTTCATCGTGCCCCGAGAATGCGTCATCTCAATTGCGTCGGCACGTTCAAGCCACTTTCCAATCCAAGTTGACGCCACTGAACCGGCACGGTGGTGTGAGATATCAACCATTTCTTCAAGTTGTTCGCAACTCATCGTGCCATTGAACGCAAGTTTCGAGTCAATTACACGTTGAATACTCTGTTGCACGTCCTCTCTATTCTCTCGACACAAATCGAACAGATAAAAGTGGTCAACAGAACGCCACCTGGTTTGGCCAAACTTATCAACCAGCATTGACGCACAACTGTACGCTAGACACATCGCTTCAAATACGTGCACACCAGTCGTACGATGCCAGTCTGATTTTGTGCAAATTGATGCAAAGAAATCGCAATACGGATGCCGAGTTGTGCATTCTTTTTCGACAATTTCGGTTCTCTCGTTCGTCTCATCGTTTGCTAATCCCTGCAGTTGCAAAACCGCCATCAAGTTGGCGACCAGATAATCGTCGTCGATGCCGTGACGTTCTGGTTCTTCCGGTTCAATGACTTTTGCGACCGCTGAATTCAGAACTGGAAACGTATCCCAGGTGGCAAACACGCGTTCCATGAAATACACGGTTTTAAACAACAGCAAATCGCATGGCAGTAACGTCGCATCTGCATGTTCCAGACACTTTCGACATATCGATGCGAACGTCGGTCGGTCGAAGTGATACACTTCGACAAATCGTTCAGACACTTGATCCATTTTCGCAAACAGCAAAAACATTCCACCAGGCAACGCGTCGATAGCACGAGTCGCTGGAACAGTTGGCGTAATGTCGAGAATCGACACGCCGCGTCGCCATGCACGCTGAAGGGTCGAAAATCTCTTTGACTCTTCAGTTTTCACATGCGTACCCGTCGACAGCATTTCTTGCACGATTCGAATAAACACGGTATCGACAAACACGTCAAATACACACATGTCGACACGAATACAGTCGACGCCCGAAAATCCGTCTGTCATTTTATCTTTTGCTAAAATTAGCACTTTTGCATCTGCTACATTTTAATATTTCGATCGAATCGCTGCGACGATGTCGTTGAACACGTCGATTGGTTTTTTCTCTTGGACGACGCTGTCGACAAGCGTGATCTGGTGATTCAGAACCGCTTGACGTGCTGTGGCAATGTTGCGTTGGGCTGTCTCGGGGTCTGCAAACTTGCATCCCGCCTCAGTTGACGTCGTATCGCGAACAAGCGCTGTTGTTTCGTCCAACGCAACAAGAATTGTATCTCTAACTCGCAACGATTCGTTTGATGTCCAACTATCGATGTACGTTTTGCAAAACTCGCTCAACAATGCGCCACGGTCAAACAATTTTGCCACTTTGGCATTGTAGCGAAAGTTACGCAGAAGGACGCGGTGCGCACTGATCGACACACCTTCGGGACGAAAGAAGGTGTCGTGGTTCTGCAACATCGTTGCACATATTTTCAACATGTCTTCTGACAAGTGGCGATAGTTGACAGCAAGCACTGTCACGTCTGCAAACCAGTTGATGGTGAATGAAGCCAAATATTGTTGCATCAGTCGATCGGCATTTAAATTCTGCTCTGCTGTCGCTGTTGTTGAGTTTGCAGAATATTCGAGTATTTGAGTATCGACGTCGCCTGTCACTGGTCGAAAGAACTGCATATCGATTTCAATGCGAATCGGTTCGAGTAGCAAAACATGGAACAGCCTACAAAACATGTCGATAATCGTGCGTTTCGGGGGATTCGAGCCGAATAGATGGTGTGCCATCAGTTCTGATGCAAGTGGAGCCGAGTGACGACAGTCTTGTTGTAACTGCTCTACCGACTCGATGCCGATGTCGGTTGTGACAACTGTTTTTGTACCATTGGCCGAAACGTTCAGAGATGATGACGCCTCTCCACTTGTGATATTTTGCACAAGATCGAAAAACTTAACTTGTTTCTTCGTATCGTTGGTATCAGTCGCGTCTTTTGCGACGCCCGACTTCTCGACGTCTTGCGTGAATCTCAGCGGTGGACGAGGTGTGTACGCAGATGCGTATTGTCGTGAAGGCAATTCGACTGAAATCCATTGCTGCACGACGTCATTCTTGATTGGTGGTTTCAAAAATCCAGCCGCAAACGCCTCACACACAAGTGCCACTAACTCGTCCATTTTGTTTTGAGTTGTTCCGAACGAATCAACGCCGAATTCAGTCATTCAAAATTGGCATCTGCATCAACACCCAATTTAAAGTTGATATTTTAAATTTGCAACACAAAATAAACGATGTCTTTCTTTGAACGTTTTACTGTTAAACAAGAACCAAATTTCGCTGCTATCGAGGAACCGATACCCGATGACGACGACTACAACAACGTTGTCGTAAAAGAAGAACATCTTTACGACGATGACGACGAACAGGCCGAAGACGATGACAAAGCAGATGCCAAGCGACCGCGCAGTTCTAATCCGACGTCGCGAACGACTGTTGTCAACGAGTCTAGCGTGCAATCGGTGTTCTTGCGCCCTACAGAACGCAAGGTGTTGACAGCGTCGTCAGCCAAAATGATGCCGCAACAGGAACGTCTCTTGTCGCTTGACGAGTACGACGAACCGGCGCAGTTGTCGCGTGTCAACAATCGTCGCAGCGCGTCTCGTACGGCTGCCGCAAACGATTCGGCGCATTCGGCTGCAAACTTTGCAAACTACATTACGGCGCGTCATGTGTCGGGTGGCAAACCTGTTGAACAAAACGCATCTGCCGGAGAACGTTATTTCAACATCTTTGTGAAACGCATGTTTCAAGTGCCGCCGTCGCGCAACATGCCGTGTTCGCAAACGCGCTTTGCCGATCCGCGATTCGCGTCGATGCCGTTGTCGCTCGATCACATTTTCGAATTGTGTGCCACCGCACGACCAAACGAGCCAAAGTGCAGTCGCGACATGAACTGCAAGGCGTTGGAAATCGAAAACGAATACGGCTTGCGTATCAACGATGCGCCGTTTGTCGCCTTCTGGTTCAAGGCGAATTCGGAAGAGACGCGTGAATTTGACGCGCAGTGGACCAGTCGCATGTGTGTCGTTTGTGAATGCGAAATCGCACTCCGTACGTATGTGAATTCGCACTGCAGCAACGTCGGCATCGATCCGAGCGACAAGATCAAAACCACCGACGGTATCACGGAACGCGTCAAGTTGTCTGTCTCGTGGCACGTCTTGGTGAATCAGACCGGGCAGTTTTGCCAGACGGAAACGATTGGGCCAGATGCGTTGACGTTTAACGGACTGTCGGGTCCAGTCCCACGTTTGCGTCTGCGCGGTTGGAAATTGCGACCGACGATCGAGACAAACTCGAAAAAGTTCATTCCTCCGTACACACGCTACGTTCCTCCCGAGGACATCCACACAAGGGATGGACATCAGGGTTTCTAGGAGGCGTCGTGCCGTGGTTATTTGTCGGACGTGGCCAAAAAATAATGCCCTTTGATCATAACGCGCCTGCGTATATTGATTTTTGGAAAACCACACTTGACAAAACACGACGCCTTCTTTCACAACCACAAAATGCCCATTCACTACTTGACGATTTGATGCCATCTGCAAACACCGTTGTTGCGATTGGCGGTCTGCCAAACTTTGAACTGTATCGCGAGTTTATGCGTGACATTCATGACGATGCGACGCCATTGCAAACGGCCGTTGTTCTTGCGTTTGCATTTGCTGTTCCATTTAAAGACGTTGCCAACGACAGTTCATTAATGGTAGTCGCTTCATCTGTCGTACGTGCACAGCAACGACAATCGGAATGGACGGCGCCAGGAGGCGATTTCACCAATAACTACAGCCAGGCGCTCGAGTTGCGACTTGCGTATTTGAACAATTTGTTGGAGATTGTTCGCGCGCGTATCGCAGAGTCGAAGACCAGCAAAAAGACACGTCTCGAACTGATGTTGACGTTATGGCGAGACGGGCATGTTCGATTGACACTGGCACTTGATGAACTCAATCACGTTCCACAAGACGAGAGTACGTGGGATGTGCTACTTCGTCACTGCGCGCCAAACGTCAACATGTTTCTACACTTTGGCGAGATGCCATGTGTTGTCGAGGAGTTGCACATGACGCCATTTCTCCGTGAACCGTCAAGCGTGCAGTCGACACAGAATAAGATTCGAGCCGCGAATCCAATCTGCCTGGCGTTTACAAAAGTCTGTCCACGTCGCTGCGGAATGCGCGATCTTGTGGAGATTATGTTGGAATACGGCGTGCGAAACGCTTCGATGTTCTACTTCTTGATGCTTGTCATGGCGGCGTCGTATCTCGGCATCTACAAGTTCTGCCAGCGTCGACCCGACTGGAATCTCGTTCGCGACGTATATCGACTGTTTTTCTTCGAACTGCCAGAAACCTTGCGACCTCTGCGTCGACAGAAGTGGTCAGAAGAACAGCGATTGGCTGATCGATACATGATCAACGAGAGTGACGTGTATGTGAGCGACGATCGTCCAAACTCGCGCGTCTGTTTTTCAGACTACGAAACAGCCGTACTACAGCACTATGAAGCCACAGTTGTGAAATCCGGCAAAGCGAGTGCCGACAACACCAAGCAGAAACAGAAACCAAAACGCACGCGTGCGGCCGACAACACGACCAACTCGCGAAGCACTTCTCGCCAAAGAGCCGAAGCCGTCGTCGGTACGATTGCAACAACGCAACAAGTCGGTGCGATCGCCACACACGAAACAATCGTGATCGAGGACGACGACGACAAGTTCAAGACAGCGCTGTCGCTTTCCAACGCAACGTGTCGTCTCGAGTTCGATCGTCAATGCGGACGCGACTACTACGATCAACGTCTGGCTGCAGGTCGTTTGCCGATGGTCAACGGCGAACCGCAAGAGTTTGTCGCTGCCGATGTCAGCGTAACCGACGTGTATGCGATGCGTCGTATCGCGGAATGCGACAAAGTTATGCCATCGAAAGTGCAGTTGACGCGACGATCGATCGTGTATCGTTTTCTCAGCACTCTCATCACCTCGGACGACAACGCACGATCGTCGGAACAACGTGTTCAGGCTCCGAGCAAAAAGTATCCGTTTACGAGTGCGTTGACGCAACATATTCGCGAATTCATGTTTGCATTGCTGGAAACGGAACGTCCACTTCTCGACGAACTGAGCGTGCGCGTGCATTGGCTGCCATGGCAACAGTCGGTGATTGCGAATAGCGACTTGTTGCGGTCGCGCTTGTCGACGGCGTCGCAAACTGGCATGCCGTTTATTCGTATGCATCGTGTGCACGCAGCGGCAGCCAACGACACAAACGCACCGACGAACAATCTCTACAAGACCGACAACGAGCCGTTTGCGGGTCCGTTACTAAAGGCGATGACGGCGTATCTTCAGTCGCCTCTTTGTATGACGGCGCCAGTCGACTATGTCGTGCCGCGTGAATACGAGATCATGATGCGTGAACTGTTGAACTTTTGGCAGTACAAACGATCATACGACGGCACGAAACTCGTCAACACGTACGACGAACTTCAATCGACAACAGTGACGAATAACGACGACGACAACATCGAAACTACAACCGTGCCTTTTATCGAAACGATCCTACCACCGATGACGCCATTCGGTATTGCGTTGACAAAGGCGGTGCCAAATGATAACGACACGGAAGAGACGATTCGCGAAAAATTCGTCGATCGCTTGTTGTTTCCAGGCACGTTGTTCAACATGACGACGCTGACAGTCGATATGTACAATCGTGCCTACCGAAGTTACGCGTTTGACGAGGACGTCGAAAAACTGTTGACAAACTTTGCAAAGAATCTCGCCTCTACGTCGATGTTTCAATTTATGTTGGTGTACACGTTTGCACGCGCAGTTGAAACGTACATGTCGGTGTATGTCGTTCCACTACCTGCACATATCGTGCAACAGCAAATGCGTGTCATGTGCGCTCGCTATCGCTGCATCGATCCAGTGAAAATACCGCGTCACGCTGGCTACTCACTCGTGTGCCTGCCATGCAAACGCTACGCCGGATTCGTGTCGACTGCAAAGCGACAGAACGTGCGTCACGCCGAAGGCACAGTCGACGTCCGCACATTGCCAATCACCGACGACTTGATCATTCTCGATCGTGTGAAACGTCGCAACGGTATTTTGATGCCTGATGAACTCGTCGGAGCCAAGTCGATGTACGAGGTCTACGATCATCGCGCAATCTACGCGAATTCGCCATACGACAAGTTTGTTCTCGACCCGATCGACAAACAAGACGAAGCGTTTCGCATTGCACGTGGCGACTATGCCGCGTACGAGCCACGTGAACCGTGGAACCAACTGACCGAGGCTGAAGATATGGGCATCACGCGACGACTGTTTGCAACGGCGATGGACTTTATGGGCAATTTGCCAGAGACGTTGCCCGATCCACGCACGTCGAATTCTATATACTGCATCGACACCAACGGTCGCGTCGTATCGCCTGACCAAGTTGTCGGCACGCCAATGCCACCGATTCAGCCAGTCGCGACCGATGGAACAGTGGAGAGTGAACTGTTGTTCAATCGACAAGTGCGCAATCTCTGCGACAAGTTGATGGGCGGCAACCACTTTCTCTATGGTCATCGCATTCCGTCGGTCGACAACCGTCCGTTCTTGGGCAATGCCGATTCGCGCGAGAACACACGCCACGAGATGAAGAAACGCAAGACGAACAAGACGGCGAAAACACGCATCGATAGCAACCCGAATGTCGCCGAACAGCGAAAGGACCTCGAACGATGGAACAAACGAGTCTGTCGCGATGCAAAAACTCTGTGTGATCGAGTGCATTGTTCGAACGAATTGATGTTTCAATTCTCGCGTATCGGCTTTGCACTCGTAATCAATCAACGCGGACGTGCCCAACGCGCACTCGATATCATTGTCATGTGTTGCAGTTGCGGCACATCGGTGCAATTCTCGTGCGTGTCGATTCGAGGCGACTACTACATCTGTCCGGTCTGCATCGCGGATAATTCGTGGGTGCAGTGGTTCGGCGCTGGCGATCAGTCGATTGTGACGCTTGCGACAGTCGACTTGTTTGAGTTGTCGAACGTCGACGATCACGTCTCGCCAACAACTCGTCTCATGTCGCCAGGTCGTTCGTGGCTACCCGACACGTGCGTGCGTCAGAACGACAAGTGCGCACATCCAAACTGTCGCAAACAGAAGCAAGCCGACACACAAATGATCTACAAGGAAGTCGTGTTTGACTCACCGGGCAAGGAGGGTGTTGGCTACGTTGCAATTTGCATGCATCATGCTCGTATGTTCTCGTGGCTTCTGACGCTTCCGTTCATGATTACTCGATCGATGTTGGGCGTACTGATGCACGATAGCAAGACGCAAGTGTCGATCGAAGAAGTGCAGAGTACCGACTATCTCAGTATTTACATGACGCACTTGGCCGACATCTCGAGTTCACGTACAGGAAAACCAACAACAGTCGTGAAGAAACGTTCACGTGGCATATTCGAAATCGACAACACTGCTGTAATTGATAAGTAAAATAAAGTGTTTATTTCTTTGCCACAGGACGCACAATTTCATAGTCGAGAACCGTCGTTACTGTGTGTTTCGTGTCCTTCGCCAGCAGATCGTTGCGAAGATCGGCGTGAACTGCCGATTCGGCAACCTCAGTGCCAAAATGTTCGCCGTTTTCCCACGTCTTCAAGACGAGTTTGTGTTCGGTGGGAATCGTGTGTGCGACGTCGGGCACGTTGCCGTCGATCTTCTTCTGGTACTCTTCCAGAAACGTGCTGAGTTCGGCTTTCTTCACTTCAATACTCTTGCCGCTGATCGCCGACGACGTTGTGGTCGCATTCGAGCCAAGCAACTTCATACGGTCTTTCAGTAATGAATACAACTCGGGTGATTGTTCGGAATTGACGAGCACTGCTTTGTCGCCAATGTCGATAGTCTTTTCGCGCAACGTTGCCGCAGACGGTGCAGGTCCGGATGACGGGTTCGTTGCTTGATGAAACGACGGTTGATTCGGGTTCTGATAGATTTTCTTGTTGACTTGATGCGTGTCTGGATGTACGATAAACGATGCACCACTCGCAACACCAGCCGTCGGTGCACGTTGAATGTTGTGCAGTTTGTGGGGGTCCTTGTCGACTGGCGTTGGTTCCAGACCTTCAAAAACCGGAAACAGTGCATTTGGCGCATTGCTATGCGTTTCGTCGACTGTAATCGACGCGATATGGTCGTTTTGACCAACGAGACCTTTCAGCGGTTGCACTGACGGTGGCAGTTTCTGTCCAGGCGACCACGCAAAACGCACAGGCACTTTGACGTGAACCGTTTCAAACGTTTGCTTTTTTGCCTGCGCGATTGGTGGTGTGGTAACCGATGGCGCCGCAACAGACTTGATACCAATTGGTTGCTTTAAATCAGCCATGTTGTCGTCGTTTGATTTGTGAACAGCAAAATAGTATTAGACGCTTTAATGAGTTTCTACATGGTCAGGTCAGCAGTTGAGTTGTGATCCGGTCGCGCGGGCGCAGTTGTGACGGAGCGCCACCAGATACGTCAGAATATTGCGGCCCAAGAACAGATTGGTAAGGCTCGTGTCGCAGTTGGCTAAGGCGCTGATAAACGTACTGGTTGCGTTCGTCGTTGCGCGGTGTCACGAGATAGAACGTTTTGTACCCAGGGCGATGGTCATAGCCAATCGTGTAGCGAATTTGTCGCAAGATGGCGTTGATTTCTGCAACGATCTGAGGTTTGTCGTCTTTGTGTCGAATGCCTTGACCGGCGTCCATACGACGTTTCACAAATATATTCGCAATCAGGCGTGCAAACATTACGCGCGCCGTTTCCCACTGCGTATCCATTCGCCCGTCAGGAAGCCTTTGCGTCGGACGCAAACGAACCCATTCGCTTTCCGGTACGTTGGCAAGAGATGTGTCTGTCGTGGTCGACGCAATCAAACAAAGCGCTTCTGCTTTTGCCGAGACGTAGGCCGGCGTTAACACGACAACACCTGTCGTTTGCAACGGGTCGTTCAACCACGACGAGTTGTCTGACACCGCTTTTCGCAAGTCTCGTCGCAACGCTGTCGCTTCCGCTTCGGCGCGAGTGCTATCTCGCAACAGTTCTTCGCGATGCAAGTTGTCCAGTCTGGTTTGAAGTTCCTGGAGTTTCGTTCCCGATTTGATTTCGCGCAGTTCAGGATGCAGTCGTAATATCTCTATATTTGCAGCGCCAATCTGGTCGGTTACTGTCAACGGTGGTTGCGACGGCATCGTGCGGCCAGGTCCTGGCCGCAGTCGATCTTCAAGCGACTGCAGTTCTGTCGCCGCTGCACTACTAACTGGCGGCCGATCGGCTTGGGGTGATCGTTCTTCTGGATATAACTGTTGCTGTTCGGGAATTGAACCGGCAGGTGCTGCAACACCACCTGCAGGTGCTATTGCAGCCGCTGTCGCCAGTGGTGTCTGCAATACTTGCAACCCAAATTGTCCGTATCGCGACATCGATGCGTCACCACCGCCGATAAACGGTTCGCCATGTGAAGTATAACGCTGTTGATACGTCTGAACGGTGAAGAAATCCGACTCTGGACGAAACGTCATACCACGCACCAACGAAGCGAATTGATACCACCCCTGTTTGTAAAGCGATACGACACTGTAGATGTTCATCGCATTGTGTGTGCGAACCAGTTCGATCGTCGACACCGGCAACGGAGGTGCTGTGAGAGGTTTGACGCGATTTTGAAACGACACTGCGTCTTGTTTCTCAAACAGATCATACACTTCCGGTACGTACTCGATGTACTTTTCGCCAGTCTTCACCGTCTCGGTGGCTGTCGGTGGTGGCGGTGGTTGTTCAGACATTTCTGGTGTCGCGGTGCCGTCGACTATTCTTTCGTACAGATCGAGACGATCTGCTGGTAACGTTTTCTGCCGTCGTACTGAAGTTCGCCCACTTACTCGTTTTTCCTTTGCCACCGCTGGCGCAGCCATAGTCGTGTCGACAGGAGGTGGTTCTTGCACGGCAACGAAACTGATCGCCGTACCTTGAACCGATGCGTATTCTTTCTGGGCGGTGGTGCGTTTGGTACGACTTGACATTGTTTTTCATGTACGCATGTACTTGTATACATACGACAAAAAATGTGACGTTGTTAAAACATGTTGATTCTATTTTTTCTTGCATTGGTGCGCGGCGTTGCGGTGCGCACGGAAGGCAAATACACTGAACAAGACAAGTCGACGTTAGTGAAAAGTAATGAGACAACGCCCGCGTTTGCATATCGCGTCGCAACGGAAGCAAGATCAATCATACAAAACAACGTAAAACCCGTGTCGATCACCTTTGGTATTTTGATGGCCGCGATGGCAATTGGTGCGTGTGCGTTCTCAAGCGATCCGTACGTCCGATGGAAATTGAATCACAACAGACGCGTGTCGATGGCGCCAAATGACGAATAAAGCATTGTCGTTTAACAAATAAAAATCATGAGCGTTTTCGCCTCGGATTTAGTAGCGTCTTTTGTTCTTTTCTGGCTCGCGTGTGTTCTTATTGCAACAACATGTTGTCTCTTTTCGTTTATTTGGTGTGGTCGTGCTGCAGTGCCGCGCAAGCCGATTTCGTCGACACAGTAACCAAGCATCTCGTCATCGAGTCGCAGCGTTGCGATGCCGTCGAAATGGGAAAGAAGGTCGAGGATATCTACCGAGTGACGTTTGACAAAACGCTGAACAAAGACTGGTTGCAGATGACACTACTCGTGATGACGACGAATCGAACACACTTGGACAAATCTGCAATCGCACCGATTCACAAAATACACTTTGGTTATTACAATTTTCCACCGCAGTGGGGAGTACGCTTGGAAAGGGACGTTGTTGTCGATAACGACGTTGTTACTTTTGTGCATCTGTCTCGCGACGAAACAGAGCCAGAAGAAGCCGTGTTCGATATCATTGTGGAAATAGTTCCCGATGCGACAGGTTGCTATAACGTATCTGGTGAAGGCATGTTGACGCGAGTGCAGTATTTCTCGTCAGATGCGTACTTGCTGCGAAATATTGGCTCAATTTATGCGTTTTGTACGCATGTGCAACCACCTCAATGTGTTGAATATTACAAACCACTGAAAAGAGAACGGGATATATGCAAATTGTGCTTTCTCGCATTTGTCGTTATGGCATTTATTTTAATTCACTTGATTGGCTCTGTCTGAGAAGCAATAAAACGTTTACACCGCAGCCTGTTCACTTTTCTCTTGTACACATAAAATCGTTGTTTGCAAAATGGACACGCCGCCGTTTGTTCGGTGCCGTATCGAGACGACACAAACGCCAACGACGCGAGACACTTCATGCAGATTGGTTTCTGACTGTCTGGCGTCGAACAGCATTGAAACGAGTAGACGTGCACTCTCTTGCTGCAACAGATTAGACACGTTTCACCGCCTTTCAACAAATTCAACCTAGGCCAGTTGAAGTTGACGCGAAATTCTCGAAAACGTTTCGTTGCCATTTCTTTCCTTATATCCGCTATTGTTTTCGTCGCTAGTCCATTCCATTCATGTAGCGCAACGCGCGTGTTGTCCAACGTTTCAAGTATTTTTGTCACACCAGGTAGCGGTGTCAATTCAGATGCGCGACTGCTAAGTGCAGTTAGGTTTTGAAGATTCGGTAGCAATAGGCGCAGTGGCAGCGCAACCGTCTCGATATCGCTAATCTTTCTGAATCCATCCAACGCCATTGATTTCTGCTGTGCTGCGAGTTCATCCGGAGAAGGTGTGAAACGTTGCAACGGCGATGTCATCTTTTTATTTTTGTGTTATCGATTTCTTAAAGATGGTCAATTTGTTGCCATTGCGCCGCAGGGTACATGCAATACGTAGTTTTCCCATAAAGCATTTGGCTTATTGACTTCGACAACGATGCGATGAACTTCACATTTAAGTGTCATTTGAGTTGGCGACCGACCGACCAGCGTCTGGTAGTAATTTGTCATATCTTGACGCAATTGCTTTTCGTTGTCGTCGCCAAACTGTTCAAGGATGTTAATTGCAACTTGTATCGAAGACGCGTCGTTTCGGGGTGTTGCGTATTCGGCCAATTTGGCACCAATAGATATCAATATGATTTCCGATCTTGCTTTCGATTGATACAGCAGTTCCGAATTGTGATTCGGCGTTATCATAAAGTGTGGTATGTACGATAAACACGTTTGCAATAAATGTTGGCTGTCGTAGTAATATGTCACGCTGAAACTAGTGTACGGTTGCAATGATATGCAATAGCGCACTTGCGATACGATAAGTGCTGAAAACCACAATTTCCAGCATGTTTCTATTGCGTAAAACGGCGTTATACACCGCATGTCGAGATCGTAGCACTTTCTCTGCCGATTGACAAAGTTTCGTAGACAATACAGACCAGAACGAGATGCTCTGCTTGCGTACGTCAACGCTTGGTCTATATTTTGTTTACACAAACAGTACAGAGACAGATGGAGTTGAAGCATCGTTTGCACATACAGTAGGGCCATCGATTCTGTGTATATCGACAATGATCGACAATTGATTTCTTCAGTGAGAACCGTCGCTTGTAAAACAAACCCACTAGTGCATATACTAACACAGCCAAACTGATTCAACGTCCATTCGAACTGGTATTCAGAGGTGTCGCTTTGCGTGAGATAATGTGACGTCTTTTTGATATCGTGCCAACTTTTGTACAGAGATTGCACACTGCTTAGAATGCGCTGCGTTGACAACCAAAAGTCGCTGTAGAAGATATACCCCTTGTCGATGCTAGCACGAGACTTTTCAGAATGCTTTTCCAACATTGATGCGACCTCCCGACGCATTTTGTACCATCCTGCAAACTCATCTTGAACCATTTCCTGTCGACACACGGGTACTATAACGTTGCAGAAAATCAGCCCGTATGGCCTATCCATCGACGTCATTTGTTTTATTTTGCTGCAATAATGCATTTTATTTATTGTCTTGTGTATGCAATTCTTCGGGAGCCAAAACAAAACGGCTGCGGACGGCAAACATCGCTTCATCCAACAGTCCTCCGGTTGCAAACATTTGCGCCGACGTCATTGTTACATCGCTTGTGTCGATGGAGATGTGAAACGCTTTGGCGTATAAATCTGCTGTCAGCGTATTCGGATCGATTTGCCACTTTGCACCACTTTGTCCAATACTGTCTTGCAACGATCTCATTGCCGCCAACAGTGAATCTATCCGTTCTTTCTCCGATAGCGATGAATGCAGTCGACGAATCACGTATCCGTTCAACGATCGCGTTTGGCAATAATTGTCAATAGTATCCATGCAGAGTTGAATCTCGTTGTTCAGTGTTGTACAAACGATTACGTGCAGTTGTTTCTGATAGTTGATCAAACAAACGGCTTCGTGCCAATTAGCACAATCTGCGGCCGGCGATATGCTGTTGACAACCGGTATAGACGATGTAAGATTGACAAGTCGCTGTCTGAGCCGTCCCCAAAAGGTCTCTGGGTTTACAATGGGTTTTAGCAATAAAATACTACCAGACTGTACTGTCGACAACATTTTAACTTTTAATTTTTACAGTGCCTTAAGGGTAAGTTATTCCATCAGTGGCAAACGTAATCAATCCGAGCCAGGTAACCAACATGACGTCGATCGACGTGAAACAATATATAAGTACCAGTGTGGTATTCGACCAGAACCAGCCGACGAATTCGCCAAACAGTACAATCAGCAAAATCAAGTCAAACACAGACGACACGATGACGGGAAGTAAGTGTATTGACGGACCACCTGAGTTGACTTTGATCGACACATGTGAAATGATGACTAGCGTGTACACGACCGTAACGAATGCGATGGCAAGAAAGTAAAACGTTCGAACAAATGCCGTTTCAACGTCTGCAATTTGAATGTAGGCCATTATCCAACACATGAAACACGCAGCGGTGATTACGGCAGTTAGCATCACCAATAGGTAAAAATCGGCAACGCCTGCAACGAGTGCGACTGCTAGGTGTAGCGGAACTGCAGACAGCCAGTAAAATAACCACACATACGGCATTCGCCCCGTCGACAAATATGCCAGTTCGGCGTCGTCGTAGAAGATGCACACTAGAAATGCCAAAGCGGCAAACAAGTTGGTCGCCGCGAATAGATACTCCACGCTAAACGACGCTTCGTTTGTTATAACAGAACCCGGCGTCAAACTGTCGTCGACGGGGCCAATGCGAGACACACTGATAATTGTTGCATTAAACTCAAACGTATTGTTTGCCGCCGCGACCAAAATCAATTGGCCAATAAAGGTCAGAAAGTGTAGCACAAACAACACAAACTTGGCGCGATGCAGGTGCCGTATCGTCACTTCGTTGACAAGCGGTTGATCAGCATCTTTGCTTGACATAACAGCCTTTAAAATAAGTATTGAAACGAAACATATACCACCGTTAGATGACGTTTATTTCTATCGTTTCGTTTTGAAAGATTATATGTCGCCGTTGGATCGCGTTCATGGTGTCTCGTTCAAGTATGGCATTCTGGTGAACACTGACGGCCGGTGAGATTGCGACAAAGTTTGTGTACGGAACAACATTAGAAGCGAACGGATTCCACACTTCGATGAATATGTCGGCGTCGTTTTCAGTCTTGACGTGCAAAACATTTTCAGTAGATTGCAATATACCGTTGACAAGCAACTCGGTTTTCACATCCTCCGCCTCCGAAGACGTGCCCACGATCAGCATCACGCTCGAATTAGCCAATAGTTCAGTTTGCAGTTGCAATGCACATTCGGTGAAATCGCGGAGTGAATGTGTTCTGAGAATATGCAACGTCTGTTCGACAAACGTCTGAACAAAGTAATTAATCGCCGAATTGGCATAACAAGGAGTTGCCAACACCGCCGGGTTATCGGTTGATTGGAACAGACAACAGTTTTCGTAGCCAGCGTAGTGCGCGATCTGCTTGAATACAAGTCTCATTACTTTAAATCGGATTCTTAAAAGGGTGAAACAAGAACAAATAGAAATGTTTCTGCGGCTGTTTTTGTTTCTCACAGCCCTGACATTTTGTTCTGCGTTGCCAATACGTCTAGCGCGACGAACGATCTATACGAGTTCAATACTGCGACGTTCGGAACCGGCCCGGTTCGAACGCGGTGTATTTGTAGTGCAATTTCGGTCAACAATCGACGATACGATTATGCGACGTTTGCAGAGTATTCTCGGCTACACGCCGACTGAATATGTGCCAACAAACGCACTGGTGTTGTTTATCAATAGCACTGACACTGGCGAACGACTTAATACTGCACTTGGAACACGAATCAAGCATTTTGAAAAACTCCTTCGCGACGATCGGCGTGCAGACATCGCGCAGTCGATCAATGAAATGCGTGCGCGACCACCAGTCGGAGGTGAATTGCGAGCAAGTCGAGTGGGAGCAAAGCAAAAAGCGACGCAAGAACTCGTTCCTCAGACGGTGCGACTGCGTGTGCGAAGTTTCTACGGATCGTCGCGTGAACACGACGAAGACGTCGATCGTGCAAAAACCTATGTCGCAATGTTGTCAAACTCGATGGCAAACTTGGAACATCGCCCGACGCCTCGCGTTGACGACGAAGCGCACCATATCACTGTTGAAGATATTGATATCGAAGAAGCAGAACTAGCGGCTGACTCGATTATCGATAACCTGGACGATGTATATTGGACAGAAATCGAGTGGCCGTACGAGTTGTTAAACTCGTGGGCGGTACCCGTCGTGCACCGTGCAAGTGCTGGTGAGCGAACAGGACCGGGAGTAACTCAATCGACAGATTGGCAACCGTTGATGAACCTAACTGGCGCCGGTCAGATCATCGGTCTCAGTGACACTGGTATCGAATACAACTGCTTCTTCAGCGATGGAAAAGGACCTGCGGGAGGTCAGTATCCAAGCGTTTTGGGTCTAGATAGCGTACCTACCGATACCGGCCATCCAAAGATTCGCGCCTACTCGTCCGGTGTTGGAGGTGATTTGCGCGACTATGGTTCGACGGCTGGACATGGCACACACGTCGCTGGCATCATCGCCGGTCGCGCCACACCGGGAACGTCTTCTGCAAAGTACAATGGCGTTGCGCCAAATGCTCGTCTTGCATTTATCGACTTGTTGCAAAGTGGTCCAAATGCCAAGTACCTGTCTGTCCCGGACATTGGTGTGATGTTGCAGTGGTTTCTCGACGCAGGCGCACGCATCAAATCGGCGTCGTGGGGGTCAAGCAACGGTGGACGTTACACCATCGACGATCACGATATCGATGAATTCGTTTGGCGACACCGGACTATGCTGGTTGTGACTGCTGCTGGAAATGTCGGTAAAGTCGGCTCGATAGCGACGCCAGCGATGAACAAAAATGGTCTCACAGTCGGTGCATCAATGAATGGCTACGACGCGTACAATTTAGCCGTAAAGCCAACGACCAACTACGCTACGACGTCGCCAAGGTGGCTTGCATCTTTCTCGTCGCTGGGATCGTCGTCGTTGTCGTTTGATAAACCAGACGTCGTTGCGCCCGGTGGTCAATACGTCTGGTCGGCTGATAACGACGCGCCGTTGAATGGAAATTGTGCCGACGAAACGCAAACGACAACGGGCTATGCAGGTACGTCGATGGCGACACCTATGGTATCGGCCGCCGCAGCGTTGTTGAACGAGGCGTTTGAAACTCGCAAAGTGCCGATTCCGGCGTCTGCGGGTCAGTTACCAGCGTACGCATCGCTTCTTCGTGCAATGTTGGCCGCTAGTGCAAGACCGTTGAACGGTATTTACCCGTCAGCAACCTATAAAACACAAGCAGCGCAACGAACCGCCGAAGGATTTGGTCGCATTGCATTGGATCGTATCATTGGCCCGTCGGTGTCACTCGTCATATTGTCAAACGAGCGCTCAGAACACGGACTTGCTCGCGTCGGTTCATCACTACGTGCGTGCATCGATATTCCCGGATTGGCGCAAAATGCAACACTCGCAGACTACGAGATTGTGGTGCAACTCGCATACACTGACTATCCGTCGTCGATATCAGCCACGGCGACTTTGATCAACAATCTCGATTTGATTGTTACTCCCGTCGGTTCACCAAATTTGCCATACGCGGTGAACTACAACGCTGTCAACGCAAGCGAAACTCGTTCGACACTTGAACGCGTTATTGTACCCGTGGCCCGCGCAGTAATGGTCGAAGTCAAATTGACGCAACTAGGTTTTGGTGACATGCAGACGTTCTCACTCGTTGCCGCATTGCGTTCGATTACACCGTCGTCGAACGCTTTAGATCGAACAATTGTTGCGAGCGACTTGTCGTCGTCGGGTGGACAGTGTGTTCTCTGCGCCAGTGATCAAAAATTGCAACTGACAAGCACATGTGCTAGTTGCGGAGACGGTATCGTGCAATCAAACGAAGACTGTGAACTGAATCAAACATGCTGTACTGCGAATTGCAAATGGGCATCGAACACCAACTGCTCGATTACAGTTGGGGACTGTACTGTAATCGGGAGGTGTTCCTACGGCAACGGAACGTGCGCCGCACCAACTGGCTTGTCGCTAAACAGTGCGTGTGAAGTAACTCGTAGTCCAAGTGTTTGTGCAAAATCGTCGACTAGTTGGTTTACCTATATTCGCGCAAATGGCGCTCTGCCGTTTAATCTACAAACATCAAACAGCACCGATTTGCGTATCTGTTGCCAACAGTTCGCTCGTTTCGCATACGATACGGCACCATCTGATCCGCTTTACTTTGCGTTGGCGTCGCAGTACATTGCAGCGCGATTGAATTTCGCGACTCCCAATATGACCACAAACAGTTCGGTGTTGGCGGCAATCGACACCGCCAAAAGGATTTTGGAATCACGGTGTGGTCTTGACGGTCTAGCGCTTAGTGAAAATCGCACACGCGCGTTATCTACTATCGCAAATCTGGTCGCATACAACGAACCGTCATGTGCCGCTTTATCACCAGTGTCGACCGAATCGTGGTGTAGCGCGTCGGTAGCATCTGCGGACGTTCGTGTTTGCGGTGGCAATTCGAATCGATATATTGCAAGCAACGCGACGTGCAAATGCAGTGCGACGCGTCAACAAGAGCCTTCATGTTCAAATCTGGCATGTTCGGGGCGCGGTTCGTCGGTGTACGACGCGACGCAACTACAAGATCGATGCATCTGCTATCCTGGATGGACTGGCTCGGCTTGCGATCGTTGTGCGGCGGCGACAGTCGCTGGTGCACGATTCATTTGCGTCGGTACGGCAACTAAATCTCAAGCCGCTGGATCACCAAAATATCTCTGGCGATCGGTACCAAGTGCGACTGTGGCGAGTCGTCTCGCTGGCACGTTTTATTCGAGTTTGTTGAAGAAACTTGGCAAGGCTGCCGTAACAAAGACACCAGACTTGTTGCCTGGAACGGGCGCACTCGACTGTTGGTGCCAATCTAATCGATCTGTAGCAAGCACCTTTTTGTCTCACGCCGCGGCGAGTGATAATGCATCTGCAATTTTGATGGCGCAACTGCAATGGAACGGTATTTTCGACAACGACTTTGGACAGACAGTGACAACCACTCAAACAGCGATGGCATACAAAGTGGGTGGCACAGCACGCACACGTATTGACTTGCTCGTGGCGACGATAGCGCTATGCATCTCAATAAATTCTTTTATTTTATAATTAACACAACTTTACCCAAAGCAACGATACTAAATTATGAGTTACGACCACAAATTAGCGGTGTACATTATCGATCGTCCTTGCGATGATACAATCTTTGATTACGCAAAGGAAAAGATTAATAAATTCCTTCAACAGAAGCCGGATGCTGAGAGAGAACAATGTAGAATTCATGTGTACTCTGGGCTTACTGCGATTGAAATTGTTTTCCGAGAGGCGAAAATGGCGCAATACTTGCGAGCAGCATTTGTTGACGAGGAAAATAAATCAAGCACTGTTGAAGAGTTCTGTGTAACGGAAGAGGCAAAGAAACAATATGCGAGATTTTGCAAGAAAATGGTTTACTCTTACGAAGAAACTCACACCATTGAAGAAGCAAAGGGTCAGTTGTCGGTACTAACGGAACTTTTAGTGCCTGAAATCCTGTTGGCGCCAATACGAAAGTTTGCAGAAGGAAAGCCATCGGAATAAATGAATTAATTTGCAAACTGTAGAGACGAGGATTTTTAAGGCTACGTTTCAAGATGACCAAACTCGAATAAAACTTTATTCCTCTATTTGCGAGTCGTCGAGTTCGCTCTTCTCCTCGTCATCGTCGTCCAAGATAAAATCGTCTTCATGTAGTTCCATTACTTCTTTTTCAAATTGCGACAGCGGCACGTCCTTCTCTGCGCCGCGCAGTTTTCTTGTACGACGCGTGATTTTGCTATGGCACACAAGAATGTGCTCGTAAAAATCGAGCATGTCTTCTTCAACGCACTCGCGAATCAGTTGCGCGATTAAACACACATCGTGTTTTGGCATGTCTTTCCAAAATTCAGCCAAGTCGGTTTTGTTGTCGACATAGTGTAGCGAAAACCTTTCTTCGCGCTCCGCAAGCAAACGTGTTTTCCAGTCGACGGTCTTCTGTTTGCCAACGAGATAGTGTGCAAACAACAATTCTGATCCTCCTCCACGACAATCGTCGCTCGCGCGAAACGGTTCCTCAATACACGTGCGAAGTAGTGTCTGTTCTTTTGGCGTAAGCGTGGCAACAATCGTCGTGTACTGGACTTCGAGTTTGTATACGTCGGTATTCTCGATGTCTGGTAGCGATATGATGAGAAATGTTTGTGCTTTGTCTGTCATTTATTGTTAAGCGCTCCAGAGGATAATAATACAAGTGTAGTTAATCGCTACATTGCATCCGATCAAGTGTCGTGTCATTAACCGGCATGTCAATCTTTGTTTAATTTGCAAACTGTGTGATAGAGTTGAAATAAATTGCATCTGCTTGATTTAATCAAAATATTTCGATTTCTGTTTTGTGCTTGGCGGTGTCGGTGCCTTGAGGACAACTCCTTCGTATCCACGCGATCGTCGTCCAAGTGCGATGACGGCACAGATGCAGATGCAAACGAGGATACCGGGTAAAATGCTAAACACGATCCAAATTGCCGTGTGTGTATTACTTGACGTGTCAAGCGGAACCACCGCCTCTTCAAACTTCTTTTGGCGCTGAATTGCATCTGCTTTCGACAACACACGCGGTGGTGCGGTTGGTACTGGTGCCAACGGAGGTGCAGTCACACGCGGTTTCACTTCGATCACTTTCTTGATCTTGTTACCAATACAGGCGCAATAGTTTGACTTTACTACATCACTGCACGAATTGATCTGACCGGTAATGAAATCAACGTACTGATTGTCGTCGGTTGGCCACTCAAAGTTTTCAAAGATAGCATTGTCGTTCAAGTCCGACACGTCTGATTTATCAAGCGCGAAACCACCCAACGCTGGCTCAAAGTCTTTACCGCACGCCGTTTTGCGACCAGGTGTGCCGAGTAACGCAGCACCAACTGTCGTTGTCTTTGTATTGATCGATAGGTTGTCCAGAATGACACCACCCTCGCCTCGAATGAATGAACCAGTACCAATAACAACGCCGACGACCTGCGATGCGCCAGTGATAAATGCGCGTACACCACGCCATTCAGTACCGCCGCTGATCTGGTGATTGACGCCGGTGAAACGCAATTCACAGTGATCAGCAAATTCGCTGTTGATAAACTGTGTCTTTGCTTTTTCGCTAGCGACGACGCAAGGTGTTGGGCCTTTCGCGTCTGCACGTCGTGCGGCAAACGTGTTCTGAGTAGCCACGACTTGTGCACCATCGGCGATGTCGATCCACGCGTTCACGCTAAACGCGTTGCTTGTAATCTGCACCGAACTACTGCCAACGCGTAACACACCACTGACGATAACGTTGCTATCGATCGATGTACCAGTAGCGCCGTCGTCGATCGAGATTGCCTTGCCCGATGAAACGTTGATTTCGTTGTTCAACAAGACTGTGTTCGTGCGTTGTTTGCCAATGCACACGCCGCCCGAGATCATTAGAAATGCGAGACGCGGTCCGTCGGCAACACGCGCTGGTGCTTCGATCGCACATATCGGTATCGCCGATACGATTGCGCTGTCGGCACCAATGCGCAAGTAGCGCATCGAGACGCCGAGACCGGTGCGAATGAATGGAACTGAAGTGGCGCATGACGACGGGCGACGCAAGTGACCCTGTTCCGAAGGACTGAGCCCTTCGATTGTCAATTTGTTCGGCGTCATCACGCCAAGGTCGACAGTACAAGCCTTTGTCACACACTTGTCGCCGTAGATCAACAGTGACACTGTCGTCATTTTTGATGAACCAACTGCCGCAAACGCCGATTCGAGACTCGAAAACACTTGCGCTGAACTGCCACCACATCGTTCATCGAGAATGTTGCTTGGAATGCGATCGGTGCCGCAAGCGACGCAATAACCCAGCGTTGAACGAGTGACAGCAAGTGCCGCGTGTGGTGCAACACGTTCAGGTGCAAGTTGCACTGGATCGTATTTCTTGGAAATTGAGGTGTGCGCCGCAACAACAATCGATCGAAGCAGTTCGCCACGTCCACTCGACGCGTCGACGGCGGTTGTCAATTCATCGTTTGACAGTTTGACAGTGTGTGACGCAGCGCGTACCCAACTAGTGCTAGCCGTGCCAATGTGGTCGACTGCGTAAATCGACAACTCTTCCTTCGGCTGCAAGTTTGTGTCCAAATTGGCAAGCGATACGCGAAGTGCAACTGACACACACGCTTCTGGCGCGTCGGTGTGGAGTTCAAACAAGTTACTGACCACGCGTCCTTTAACACCGTCAATCGAAGGGATCGTCGCCGCAAAACACTCTTGTCGCATTGGGATGTTTGTCACCAACGCAAACGTCCAGTGAGTGCGTGCACCGCCGATCGTTGCGACACCAGACGCGTCATCAATTCGTCCCTGGTTGTCGTTCAACTGAAACGAGAACTGAGATCGCTTGACATCGCTTGTGTACTTGTAGTATTGTTGCGCCGCAATCAAGTCGTCCTCTTCTTCGTAGTGATTGGCACCGCGCGCCAAAACACCGAGTGCCGCGTCGCTTAGTGTGCCGCGTTGGACAACAAACGAGTTGTGACGCAAGCCAGAAGCGCAAATCTGACCATTCGACGCACAGTCGACAGGCAATTTGATTGTCGAGAACACAAATCGACAACAACTCACATATAACTCAGTTAGCGCCGTCGTTTTGATTTCGCCAAACGAAATACCAACGGCTTTGAACAGCATCGTATCGACAACGCGCAACGCATGTTTCGTACCACTTGTGCCAGCGAGGTGAATACCAATCTCTTCGCTGAGGATCAACGAACTGGTCACACTCAATGATCCACTGCGGTGCGAAATGCCAACCGACACGTCATAGATTTTCACCGCATTCATCAACACTCGCATTGCAGACAACGCAATTGAAAACGCCGTTTGACCCGTCAGACCATACACGGACACGTGATCAAGCAAAAGCGTTGCAGCCGGTGTGCCACCAGTGACACTCATCGAACCGCGAGTGGGGACTACCGCAATCGCAGTCGTGACGCCGGCATGCACTGTGAACTGAACGTTGCGAACACTCGTCAACGCACCGTCGATTGTCGTGATCGCGCCATGCATCGACGTCTTGCAAAGGTTACGAATATTGATATTCGTCACACCCAAACCGATGTCGTCGTCGGGTGCCTGTGAACACTCGTTGATGTCCACGCCTTCGATTGTCGTTTCGGCAATGCTAATTACTGCACATGCAGTCTCGGGACTGCGCGCCCATTCGACTTCGTGTACAGTAATGACAATGTTTTGCACGCCAGCGATAACGGCCTCCGCAAGAGTTGCATACGCACGCGACGGCGTGTCGGCATCGACAACCGGACCCAGACGTGAACAAGTGCGGTCGAGGCAATAGGTCAACTGGTCCTTGCGTAACGACGCTGCCCAAAAGTTGCTACCGATGTCGAAATTGTCGCCATTCAAGATCACTGGTGAACCGCCAAATGAATTGCGTTCAACGTGTGCATTGTCGAATCGTGAACCGGAGGCGACTACGATCGAATTAGCGTCAGCCGACTCGCTGAATCGGCACGACACAACTCGCGCGTTGGCGTATGCACCAGGCCCAAACGCAACGTTGGTGTGTGTCATCGATGCGGTGAAATCGACGTTGACGATACTGATATCAGTCAATGCGCGATTGACCAAGTCGTCTTTATTTGCGCTGCGTTTCTTCAAATCTCGCGCCGCACGAATCGAGCCAATTGGTGCAGAACGCGGAATCTGCTCGGCTGCAAATGCACCACCCGACGCACGATACTTGGTCGATGGACCGTATGCAGATGGTGTATCTTGTGTGCCTGCAGAAACAAACACGCCAATGATGCGGTCCATACTGATCGCAGCGCCGATTACAGGTCGACCAATAACGATATTTTCGATATGCACGTTGCTTTCACCGATGCCGATCACGACGTCCGTTGTTTCGGCGTTTTGTGGTCGAATAATCGGTGGAGTCGTTGATCCAGTACCCGCACGCAGCGTTACTGGTCGACGAATCGTTAAACAGACGCCGTTAGCGTCGTTGGGAACGATAAACTCGCTACCACGCAACTCGATAATGTCGTTTGTTTCCGCATCTGCCACCGCTTTTTGCAATTCGTTTGCTTTGTACTGAAATCCGTCACCCACGTAGATGACACGCGACGAAACGGCAAGCACAAATAAAAACAACAGCATATAGTTCTTCTGAGAAGTGTGTAATTAAAAGATTAATAGATACTAACAGTGAGACGATACGGAAATTGGCATCTGGTTTCGTAAAACAAATTTGTCAAATGATGACTGTTGGAAAATCACCACGCAACCGCGTCTATATTAAATCAAACACACTGCAAGGCGACATCAAGCAAATATGGGTCGAGTCGACAGGCAACGCGAAACGAGATGAAATCGTGTGTCCGTGCGGGGCGTGCAAACACCATATTGCATTGCATACTGATCGCGGTACCTTCTTTTATGCGGCACCTCTCGATTCGTACACGATATTGGTATTGCAAAAACGATTACACGCCGTGTTTCCATCGTGCAAGCATTTTGCGGGGAATCGATCTCACTACGCCTCGATGGGTATCGTATGCGACGAACGAATGGTGTTTGTTTCAAAACTGTGCGATGCGGCGCTGAAACAGTTTGGCTACGAAGTGCCACCGTCGTTGACAAACGAAGACCAGAATCGCGTCGAGATGATACGAAGTATGTCGACACCGCGCAGCACGTTTTGCGAATTATTTACAACGATTAGAAACAATATTATCTACATGTTTGGCAACTCCCCACGATTCGTCGTGCCTGTAGAAGAGGCATCTCAAGAACTCGTCGACTCACCAGTTGTGCTTTCAGAGGCACCTGTCGTCGATCCGATACCCGAACAACAACCTGTCGTTGAAGTCGCAAAGCCATCTGAAGTCGTTTTGGACGTTGAATCACATCAGATGCCAGAAGAACGCGTCATTTTTATCGACGACTCGCCTCCGGTCATGCAACGCGAGAATCCGCCAGTTGAACAAACGACGGTTATTGTCGTAATACCACACGTTCGTCCAACGCGTGTTCGTACGCAAGTGCAACGATATAAGCCAGCAAAAAACGACCGGCCTCACAAATCGATTGCAAAATAAATCACTTTAATTTAAGTTGTTCAACCAGTTTGACGACAGAGTTTCCCAGAATAGAAATTTTCACAAGCGTCGATTGTAAACAAAAGTGTTTGTCGAACAACCTTGCCACTTGCAAGCCGGTATGTGATAGAATTTACGCGATTGACACTTTGCTGCAGGCAAGTCGAACGAATATTGCGGTGAAAATTCAAGTGTCCCTGCAAAGCAAAAAGTGAAATTTGCGATTCTGTCATCGTCCACAGTCGCCGCACTTGCACTTATGCCAACTTCTTTCAGAATCAACGACACGATAATATTGGCAATAATTTGGTTAACAAGGCCACGTATTTCTCCACCGCATGCAGTATGCATGTGAATATGATGTGTTGGGTACTCCGAACATAATTCACGCACCATTGGAAACAGGATATTATCGGTCTCGATTATTGAGACATTATACAGTTGCGCATACAATGCTGCAGTCGTGTAGTCGCCGACCAGACTATTCATCAAAACGCCATCACGTGTAATTACGTACCATTCCCAACCTTGCAATAATATTGTACGTGCATTAAACATCGGCAAAAAGTCGAGGCCTTTTTGTGCAATGATGTAATCTGGATGGAATCCATCGTTGTCGGTTAGAAGGTCGGCTAAATCGACACGCACTTTAGCGCTCGTTTCATCCAACACTTTATTGCCAGAAGAAAAGCCGCGCAAATCGCGCCACGTAAGACGAACGTTTGCGTGTTTGTAGTCAAGAAAACCCCACACCTTTTTCACAAGTAGCGATTCGTCATGTGTGGGTAGCAGTTGGTGTAAGATATACAGAAATAAGCCGCGTGTGCGGCTGTCACTCAAGAAAGCGATCCACAGCGGCCGCGTGTTTCGTACGTTGAGTAGTTGTCGCACTGAATGAAACTGGTAACGACAATCATCTGGTATCCATACCCAATCATCGACGCAATTGTCGAGAGAAATCATCAATTCGCTGCACTTGAACCATTGACCGCGACGTAGGTTTGACGTCGTCGCGCATACGGCGACTGGCTGCGCAAACGGAACCCGCGTACTAGGCATTGAAACATGTATCAATATCTGCCATCCACTGAGTTCACCCTGCGCGAGATTCGCGGGGTACAACAGCCGAATGGTGTAGTTTCCAGCGACTGCAAATGTAACTGAAGCAAAAAACGACGGGCGTGGATCGCTGAAGTAGTCTGTGCGAATTTCTGGTGCAAACACGTTTGCATTCGAATAGAAAATCATACGCAAACCAGCATTCAACAACGCCTTTGGTGGTGGTATAATTTGCAGAGTTTTTGGATCGCCAACACGAACGTCATCGTCAAGTAACGACCCACGTGCAGTCCATTGTAGAAAAGTATTGTCACCTCGGACTCCAAAGTGTATGCATGATAATAGCAAACCTATCATTGCGTTTGATCACAATTTATAAAGTTACGTTTGACAAGCAATATGCGCATAAATTGCAAAAGTGGTTTAGTTACACATAGTTGCGCTGTAACATTAATTCTTTGTTTTATTTTCAACACGAGGATCAGCACGTGACTCGTTCACAAACATTTTTCTGTACTGTACAAAACCGCGAAAGTTACCGCAGTAGCCGTTTGCGTATCGGTCATCAAACTCGGCGTCGGACATCGCGCGTGCACAGTGTTCCAGCGGCGACATGTGACCACCGATACACAGCGCCTCAAACAGTTTTCGATCCGCTGAATAGTCGTACTGGTCTTCTCCACCAAACGGTTTGTATGATATACGTGCACAACGAGCGCTTGCAATTTCCTTCTTAAATCGTTCGATCTGTTCTTCGGCTGGCAATGGACTTGTTTTATCGACGAGTGCGACCAGTTTGTCGTGATCAAAGTGATCACCAAATGGAATGTGCCACTCTTCAATTCGCAACAACTTTGGCGTCGATTTGTTGTATGCTAGTAGCATCGCCTCTGCCAACGCTGCGATGTGAATCTCGGCATCGCGATGTGCACGCAAGGCGAAAAAGTTTTCATAGTCTGTCGCAGTGACGATGACCTCGTGCCACATGTACGGCTCCAGAATACGATTTACAAGTTGTTTCGTGACTTGCAACTTGTCGAGTTCGATCGCTTGCTGAATTGCCAGATCACGCGACTTCATCCATTGTACGACGGCGGCAAGTGAATCCACTTCGTTCAAATATTCAGTACCCTGCATGCCTTTGTGCGCCGACATCCACTTGATAGGAATGAACGGGTCGTCAACAACGTCTTTCAACATGACTTTGAAAGGTCGTGCACGCGACGATGCAGAGTTGCGCGAAAACATTCGATGCGTATTCAATTCGGCAAGAATGAAGCGAGGAAACACCAAAATAAATGTGGTGAGTCTGCACCCTCGTTCTGTAATAGAATCCGCCACGATGCGAGCATTGATTGTACGCTGTGTACTCATTCGAGATTTATTTGTTCTTTGAGGCAATGTATTAACATGTGCAGGGGTTGTTTCATTAACGCCACTTTGGTTGAACCAAGTAAACGAGACTAAATCTCAGCATTAAACACGACCAATAACAAACAAACTGGTTGGGCTACACTATTGAGAATTGAAACATTAGAAAATGGGATCACGATTTAACAACTTTGACGCATTTACCGAGGCAGTTACAAAAGAACTGAAACGACACGATCAAGCGGAAACAGTGGACGTTGCGATCACGTGGGGTCCTGCAAATTTGTATAAACCACGCACAACATGGAACGTCTATTTCTACAATCCTGAACCAGCAATGCAACATCGCATCACGCAACTCGAAGAGGAACTTGCAAAAGAGAAGGCAAAACTCGCAGAACATCAGGCAAAGGAAAATAAAAAATAGTTTATATTCACTCAAAAACTCGCGAAATATAAAATGAGTAAAAAACGCTCGATTGGTGAACTGTGGTCCTGCATTTGCTGTGATCTAACGTTGGAAGATAACATCGTGCCGGCTGTGATGCAATGCAAACCGTTTGCACACACCATCTGCACCATTTGTGCAGACGATTTGCTAACAAAAGGAAACGCCAAGTGCCCAAAGTGTCGCACACCTTTTGCATCTGTTCGCCCACTCGCTGAATTTGTGGATACTGACGATGCAAACGTTGCGTCTGCGTTGGCGAAGAAATCGAAATCATCAGTAGACACTTTTCAAGAAAGACTGAATCACGTTTTGGAAACGATCGAGAATGCTACGATGCGCGAACGTGTCAAACATATGGCAAAACGCATGGAAAGAGCGATAACTTATCTGGAAACCCGTATCATCCAAAGTTGTAATTCGGGTGATTCAGTGGTGCCAGATTTTGATAGAGACAACGTGAAAATTCGTGTGAAAGGTAAACAAACGCGCGGTGACTTACAAAGAACGATGGAACGCGTGACATCTGCTGTTATTACACATGTGCAACCTCTGTTTCCGAATCTAGTCATCAAACCGTATTCAAACGAGCACAAACCAGCGCGGTATCTGTGGATTCACATCAAGAAAATCAATTGAACGAATGGGCATCTGCAATTAAATTTATTTATCAGGTTTTTGTTTTGGCCGTTGACAACATGTTTTGTGAGACTGAAACAACACCATCGTTTTCTTGTCTTCTGTGTCATGCAAATGCCAAGATTCCGGGACATATCGTGACCAACTCCTGTTCGCATCCACGTAATCGTTGTGATCCACAATCTTTTGAACAACTTTCGTGATGAACCAGTCGGGAATAGTGTCTGTGTCAATCAATACTTTGCCATATCCGCTACGTATCGCTTTGTGCATTTCTTGCCAAGCAATTTTCCCTTTTTCATCAAACTGATAATCAAGTTTATCTTGTTCAGTCGCTTCTCGATTCAACGGGAGTCGGAGGTTATCAATTGGCGTATCGATAAGTTTGACCAGTCTAAAGGTAATTTCCCACGGGCTGTCGCTATGCGATACAAGTTGCAAACACTTGTAATCGCCTTTGTGTAGTTTGAGAATTTCACTCATTTGTTAATTTTCGCAAGTAAAACAGTTTTGTGACGCAAAATAAATCTTACAATGATTGAAAACGTGAATGGCGATGTGTTGGAATGCGGTGCCGATATCGTGGTTCAACAATGCAACGCCGTTTCAAAGAAATCGCATGGTCTTTCTGCAGAGATAGCAAAACGTCTACCGTACGCTGATCTATATAGTCAACGCACAACTCGACGTGACGATATTGGACGCGCTGTCTTGTGTAAACCGCCAAAGAAGGATGCGAGTCGTCCAATTGTTGCGTGTGTGATTGCCCAAGTCGCGCCTGGAAAGCCAGGCGACTGGTGTAAACCGTACAACATCGATCCGTTAACGGATACAACTGCAAAACGATTGCAGATGTTCCGTTCTGGGTTGAGTGACTTGCTATCGCAATTGCCTGACTGCGAGGATGTAACAACTATCGCGTTTCCGGACCACATTGGCTGTGGTCTTGCGGGTGGTGATTGGTCAATATATCTGGCAGAAATCAAAGAGTTTGCACAGAAAGTGTCACCTCGCTACAGTATTAAAATATGCAAAAAGCAATAAAGTTTATTTGTCGCCCCACGAGACAACATAATGCGGACTTTCCAACACATCGACACTCGACCAACGACCACCTTCACCATCATCACATGGATCAATCAGTTTTGTTTCGTAACCTTTTGCATGAAGCGCTGCAATGTAACTGCTGCTAATCCAAGTGTCACACGATGCAGACGTCTGACCAGCGTCCGACTTTTTGGCAATTTTCTGATTGCACTCGTTGTTGGCGCGTTCCATTGCTTCGTTATTCCATTTATGCATAGCAATATTTGCATTGACCGCACCAACTACAGTTTGTTCACGGACCTTATCGATGTCAGGTATGTTTTCAATCGAGTTTCGGTTACTCATTGTTTTAGAAAATAGGCAGATGCAGATGCCTAAAAGTGGCCATCGGTCGTGGTTTTCTTCCCAACGAAAACTGAAAAACGAGGGCTGTGTGATTTTCGAGTTTGGCAGATGCTAAATTATTTTTGACAAAATGACTGACAAACGCAAACGAGTTGACGATAGTGCAAAACCAGATACCACCTACGACACCTACATCTTTGTTGGTGAAGAACAACCGTTTCGTATCTATCGCATCGACACGACTCAACCGGATGCGGAAACGGTTCGCACGTTGGTTCAGAAACGCAAGGATGAACAGGGAGACGACGCTGTGCAGTTCTTCATTCTATTGGAACGATACCTTGAAAATGGCGAATTCGACGGCGACGAAGACGACGAAGACGACGTGGAAGCCATTCGCGCTGCTGTTCGAGACCGTTCTTTGTTCGAAAATAAGTTTGAAAACGAATGGACACCAATTCACATGGACTGGAAAAACGCAAACGTTTATTTATTAAATACATGGCATTAACTGGTTGGTTCCAATTTGATTTTCTTTTTCGATTGCAACTGCATGTCGGCTATGATGTCAGCAACTTCGTCTTTATCTTGCAATTTCACAATATCGTCTTCTTCCTCAATGTAGGTGCCGAAAAGGTCCACCAACGTTGAATACTCATCAACAGTCAACACCTGGTCAGGTTGCATCGCATCGAGTTTGAGAACGACGTCGCGTCGCTTGAGACGACGCGGGTCGTCAAAGTGGTGAATAGAGGTCTGCAATTCGTATTTGATTTTTGCAGAAGTCGACGTTTTGTTGAATTCATTGATGTCGGCAATCATGTCAAGAATTCCATCATCCTCGATTCCAGCGATGTTGTCGAGGTGCTGTCGAGTGAAGATGATCATATTTGAAAACGCAAGCAAATCAAGAAACTGTTGAGTCGTCAACTGAACTTTGGGTTCACTCATGTTTTATCTTCTGTTCCAACAGACATGATAAGTCACGGTAAAATAGATTCGTTTATCGCATCTGCCAAATTCGAAACAAATAGCCCTCATTTTGGAAGAAAATAATACACGATTAAGAAATGACAACGATTTCTGTGTCTTATGACGAACCACTTCAAGTTGGCGATCTCCTCACCTATGGTAATGCGTTTGGTTGTCGGCAAGAGGAATGCCGTGTTACAGACGTGTTGGCCAACGGCGTCTACTGCATTGCAAATGCGAGAGGCGAAACAAACTACGTCAGGCGTGCACGTCATCAAGGCGGCATAGAGAACAAAATCTATGTGTTTGTGGAGCGCGGTAAAAGTGGACGGTGGAAAAGAGAGCAAACAGGGGCAGCCGAGTCGTGGGTATCCAACGCTCGTCGAATTGTACAATAAACATAATGTTTCAAAATAGAGCCATCATTTTTCATTTTTCGTTGGGAAGAAAACTACGACCGATGGCACTTTTAGGCAACATCTACATGTCAACAACAGGTTGACAAATTGCATCTGCCAAATTCGAAAATCGCATAGCCCTCATTTTTCAGTTTTCGTTGGGAAGAAAACCACGACCGATGGCCACTTTTAGGCATCTGCATCTGCCTACAACCAATTGGAATTGCAAAGTATTATCACATCGAGCGACTTGACAAATAAAGGTCGGTGATGAATTGGTACCTCCCGATCACTGTCGCAGTGTTGGTGTCTGCAGTGATTCTATTTGCTGCGTTCGTTACGCAAGCAGTGGGTATTAGTGATCGGCTTGCAAACGGGTTATGGGTTGTGCCACTTTTTGTTGCCGTCTTTCGCACCATTCCGTTTGGGATCATGCTTGAACGTTTAATCAAATGCCGTAAACAACCCGCGTGCTGTTCATCGTCTGTCGAAGTGTATTTATCCACAGTTTCGTCGATGTTCCTTTTCGCAACAATCATTGGCATGACGTTGCTGAGTGCACGTGGCAAGACTGACGAAGAAACCATCGCGCTGTTCTACGACGGCATTCTAATAACATCATACAATGCATTCTTCGTCGAACTGTTTGCGTACTTTATCTTGAGTCGAATGAATGGACTACAACTTGAACGCTACACCGAGATGGACACAACGACATGTAGAGTACCAGTGTCATTGGAAGTTCTTAACGCGTCTGGTAGACTAGAAGATGCGTCTCATAACGACTAGTGACACAACTATTATATGCACTTGCTTCTACATTAATAAATGATTACTGATCGTTTTATCGTTAAACCACGCAGTAGCAAACAGGTTCCAGTTCCAACAGAACTCGTTAACCGAGTCACTGCACATGATAATGCAGTGACATTTACGATTGACGACGTTGAGCGACTGATGGGTTCCGGTGTCGATATGCGAAGTAACTACAAGATCAACCACGTTACTCCGCTAATTAGCGTTTCACCGACAATGATTGCCAAGTGTTTTGACGCATTGCGGACCGGTCCGCCATTCTCTTGTTTGCATCGTCTCGACGTTGAACTGTCAAAACGCGGCTTGCAGTTTTCGAAACGAGATGGTGATTTGGTGCCAAAAGGCGAAATGCAAACGTACATCCAGAATGTCATGGCTAGTTTGCAAATCGACGGTGCAAGGGCACTCGCTGCAACCGGTGTCGTTGCGATTTGTTTCATGCACGATCCCTCGACCAACATGATAATTCCGTACGTACCGGCACCGAAAACGTACACCATCATGGTCGGATCGATTCGTGGTAAACGCATTTATCAATTACAGTGGGTTACACCCGATGTTCATCTTGCGCCGTTCCAACGCCAACGTCAACCCGGCAGAGGCGACAGATCACATGATCGGTTTGTCGCTTCAACTTCGTCTACTCGAGCCACCGCTGGGTCACCAGACTCTAGTGCAATCATTCTTTCCGGATTTGGTTACGATCCCGACGTCGACGGCAAACTGAACAGTCCGGTGGCGGCGTTTCTTTGGGCAACCGACGGACATGCCGACTTGCAAAAGTGTACTCGCACAGCCGAAATCATACTCGCGAATCCGCCAATGTCGCGAAAAACAAACAACAACGAAGATGCGAAGCAACGCGCCGAATTGGTCAACAGTGAATACGTTGGCGCCGGCGTTGTGAATCCGGCTGGAGAAGGTCTCAACAGCCGCAGCGACAACCAATTCATTCGCAACTTACAACAACGAGCCGTTTACAATGCACAAGAAAAAACAATCGCAGCAGGTCTCGCAGCAATCGACGGTACATTGCTAGACGAAGGCATACCAGAAACCATTATTCACAAGCACCGGTACGACTCGCCCGAGGCAACTGATGCACATGGTAACGCAATGCCGTGGGCCAACGAGATCATTCTGCCACAAGGTTCTGAACCGGCGACATACACTCTACCGAAACCGCCGTCCGACTTTACGACTCGACTGGAATATTACGATGACTGCGTCTTCATGGCATTCTTAATGCCGCCGTCGCTGATCAAAGCAAATTCACGCATTACAGTCGACGCCGAGGTGGCGAATAAAAGTTTCGACGACATTGCAACAGCGTGGGGAAAGCACTTGTCAAAAGTGCTAACGTTTGCACACGACTCGACATACATGTGGGGTGACATCAAGGGTGCGTACAATGATCTGATCAGACGCAAACAGAAGGACAAAACGCAAACAAGCAAAACCGACGAATTGAGACTGCGCGTGACGCCGGCGGAAATCACCGATATACTCAACACCGTCAGTTCGGTTGCCGTGTCGTATGTCGAAATACCGTCGACGACCGATGTGAAAGAACTGAGGCGAATGTATTCGGCAAAAGAGATCAGTTGGGGTATCTACTTGGCGGCGATGGCAAAACGCACTGGCATCGATGCCGAACTGATGGCTGAGAAAGACGAACTCGACCCTGACCTACGCACTCTGATTGGCTGTCCAGAGTACGCGGAGATACTCAAACTGAACGCCGAAAAGATAAAGGAGACGAACAGGCATCGCGAGGTGTTGCAGCAGAGAAAAGCCGACGACAAAAAGAGGAAATCGGAAGATGAACAAGACGAACAAGCACCAGTAAAAAAGACGAAATAAAAAATGACCAATCTTGTTTTCAAATTCAAAATGTGTTTGGCTGGCGACTCGGGGGTTGGTAAGTCGTGGTTCGCTACGATTAACGACAAAGATTATCCGATACCGACGAACGAGTCAGCGGCTTCAGATTTGTACGAAAACTCAACTATTGGCATCGATTTGCGCAACGCGGTGCGCGAACACGCGATGGTTGCGAGACAATCAGGCAACATGATCAGTTGTACTGCGAAACATGAAGTGTGGGATACGGCAGGTCAAGAACGCTTCAACTCTATTGTAAGATCGTACTTTCGAAACGCCGACATTGTCATTCTATTTTACAGTCTGGTTGACAAAACTACGTACGACAATTTGGAAACACGATGGATACCGATGGCAACTACTGAAGTTTCAGGCCATCGGTGTCAGTTCTTTATCATTGGAACATTTGCAGACAAACTGAAAGAAAACGGCGGAGAAATGGAACGGGTTGTGTCGCGAAAAGATGCTGAAATATTGGCATCTGAGTACAAGGCAGGTTATTTTGAAATCGATTCGAAAAGAAAAGGCGGACTTTCTTCGTACCAAACATTCAGCACAATTTCACATCTCTGTTGCGAAAACGCCCCCGATCCAATTGAATCACAGCCAACAATAATCGTCGTTCAGAACAAGACTACAACTGCGAAGAAAAAGAAAAAGTGCTAAATAAAGTTTGCGAAATCAAATATAGATATTTCGCAAACTTTATTACTTATGCAATGCGTTTATCCACAACAACAATTGTAGCATTATGTCCACCACCATGACCAATAACTAGCATTTCGGTCTTTTCAAAAAGAGTTTGTCGTTTGCGTTTGCCATCGAGTTTGCGCAACTTTTCATCTCGAGTCAATGTCGCCGGAACGCCGCATGCAGTAAATCCAAATGAAATTACACACGCATTTGGTTTGCAAATTCGCACGATTTCCGAGTAGTATGCTGTTGCTTGTTTCACCGGTTTCTCGTCACCATAACCACTGTAAACTTGATTTATTTGATGAATCGTATACGGAGGGTCGAACAAAACCCCATCCACACTGGCATCTGGAATTTGTTGAAGAAATACCAAAGCATCTAAATGATGTGTAGTCGGAAAGGCTGGATTGATGTCGTTTGTAAATTTCATCCGTGAATTAAAACAACTTGCATTTGCAAACGGATCAATCCAAACTGCGTCAGATGAACTGTTATCCAAATATTTTTTGATAAGTCGATTAATCGGGGGTATTAAAAACGTATTTTTGTTTGGCATTGCCCAAGCGTACGACATCGACAAAGTCTCGACTACTTCGTCGTCAGTATCATCTTCGCATATCTTGCGTTTTTTCTCAGCAATCGTTTTGGATTCTTCAGTCATATTTAACTCAAAAATTGTTAGTTTTCGGATAGATTGCTTTAAGTTTGCATTTCTGTTGACATTTATTCTTTTCTCACACTATTCGCAAAAGTGTTGTTCGTCGATACGTGTGGTGCGTTTTCGCACCCGATCCAATCGAATCACAGACAATAGTCGTTATTCAGAACAAGACGATCGCTGCGAAGAAAAAGAAAAAGTGCTAATTAAAGAATGACTACTTGTTCGAATCCAGTCTGGCATCAGTTGTTCATTGCAATTTCAAATGCATACACTATGTTGACACGCGACCGTGGATTTGAGGCTCACCCACAAGATGACATATTCCTCTCGCGTCTTGCGCAGATGCAAAAGTTGCCGATATTTTGCGACATGTACGCTGCGCTCGGCAAACTGTTGTTAAAAAAGAATTTCATCGACGCTGCAAAGGTCGACCAATTTGACGCCAATCAACACAGCATCGATTGGATCGTCGACAATCTACGCATGATCATGTTTGCACAACCATTGGAAAGAACGCGAAAACACGTCGGCATCGACTACGATGTGCTGTTCGTCGTGTTCACGAAACGGACTGGCGAAACTGCCAAGGCAAAAGTGGCATCTGCCATTACATACATGCAACAAACACTTTTGCAATTGAAAGGCAACAAACGTGGTCGAATTCTGCGTATTGTGTGCGACGAACCGCTGTCGTACGTTGTAGCAACAACTGTGCAGACAAATGTGTCAGTTGAGACTTGGTTTGTACCTGAATTGCAACTCGATCCGACGCTGCACGTCGATGTTCCGGAACATCGCGTCTATGATCAAATGACGCCGGAAGAAATTGCCGAGATTCCAAAGCCGCTACGTCAAGCGGCTGAAACAGACAAGATGAAACTCGACGTTCTGTTGCCAACAGATATGATGTCGCGCTGGTACGGCTTTGTACGCGGACAGATGATTTGTGCCGTGCGGCATAATAAATTAGAGTTTGGCTGCACTTATAACATCCGGTTTGTGCGATGAATAAACATGTTGCCTCTATTTTTTGCCGTTTCATTTGCATACACAGTCACCGTGTTGTTTACGAACGCACGGTTTGCCGAAATGACGCTGAGTGTCGCACAAGACACATTTCGCCTCGCGAGACGGTCGCCTTACACACTAACCGATCGTTTTAGATTGACGATATACGCTGCGTCTGATATCGACTGTTCATTTTTCGAACCGTTTGACTGTGTCGACACGCAAATATCCTTTACTGACTATCAAGCGCTGTTGCTACTCCGCCTGTATACGCTTCGCACTAACTTGGCGTACCCGCACGTAAACGTCACTGGCTATTTTATGCTGGATTCGGACGTCGTGTTGTTGCGAAACGTTGCCGACCGACTCGACAGGTCGACAGCGGACGTTGTGTTTCAACGTGAGGTGCCATGTGCATTGCAACAGTGCGTCAACGGCGGTGTGTGGTGGGTTCGTGTCGGCAGTCAGCCTGTATTGGAATTTCTGAACCGAATTATCTCACTTATGGTTACACTTCGTTTGCCTGATCAAGAGGCGTTTGATCTGGCAGTCGCAACAAAATCGCACACCTTGCGACTTGAATTTCTACCGCCTTTTCGCTATCCAAACGGCTTTGTGTTGGAGGCCAACGACAAGTTGCTATCGTCAAGCATACACTTGGCGCATGCGAATTGGTGCGACTACCGCCACAAGAGGCAAAGGTTGCAACAGATCGCAGCGTCTCGTTCTGGTTACTTGCCGACGCCGCTGAGTACCAATCAGACTCGTATTTGCAAACAAATACGGTCATTAGATTTGCACAATTTGGCGCCTGTTTTTGGCTGTAGAAGTGCTCAATCGTGCGAAAAACGAATTTCAGATCGCTGTCTAGATGTTTCCTAATGCAAAACCATAAGGACCCCTTGACTTTCTCTAAACCATTTTGTTGTGCAACAATACAAACAGACACCTCCGAAGATGGATTTGAAATCTGTTGCAGCCGTGTTGCTGTTCTTTGCCAGTCTCGCTGCCGCCCAGCCAGACATGTCAACCGTTACCTTTGGTCCTGGTGACGCTATCGTTCCAGTTGTTTTGACAATTGTTGCCGTGTCGACATTCGCAATGTCACACTTCTTCTCGTTCCAGCACTTTGGCGCTGGTACCCCGATGTCTCGTGCCGCACACGCCAACGTCGACAGCACATTATCGACGTCGCACTGTGGCTTCTTTGCCATGAACGGATGGGTCCGTGGTATTCTCTTCTTTATTGGCTACGCCTTGTTTGCGGTGAGCGGAATCGGCTACACGTTGCACATTTTCGAGACGACTGCCGGCGTCCCGACAAACACGCCAAACCCGACGACGACGGCTCCGTTTGCCTCGTGGTACTCGTATATCTGGGCCTTCTCATTCGGCGCCATTGCTGTCAACAAAATTGCCATCAACCTGCACGCCGAATCGTCGCAACACCTCGGTGCGACAATCGTCCAGTGGCTTTCGACGGGCGCGTTCGTCACTTCGGTCGTGTTTCTCATTTTGGAAATGAGCAATCTCAGCGGCAGTGGCACGACCATTCAGTGGGAAATCTTCCACATGATCACGTGCATTGTTTGGACACTTGTTAGCGTATGGTTCGCAATCCGTTTGTCACTCATCACGTACTATGTCGGCAAGTCGTCCAACGAAGAAGGATATGAGGAGATGAAAGATCGCTAAACGCACGAAAACACACCAAATCACACGCAAATAAATAGAAAATAGTTTTTCAAAATCATGTATCGTTCCTTGTTTTACACACCGTTTGCTTTTTTTGTTGCAGCGATATTTTGCGAGTCTCGGCAAACACCAGTGAATTGTTCAATGCGGCGCATCGTTGATATCGAAAGCAAGGTTGCGTTTCATTCGGCGATTGCACTTACGTACACTATATGGGATAGTTTGTGGTATGGCTACACGTGGTGGCAAATCTATCGCAGTTTGCAAAATGACGCTGGTTTAATTGTACTTTACTTGACTGCGTGCTACTCTCTCCACACGTACATCGAAAGCATCATGCGAGCCTGGTATAACTGTGCGGAGAAGAATTTTATCGCATTCCTATTCATCGGCTTGTGGTACGACGTTGCAACAACATTAATGCATACGAATTTTGTATATGGGACGTACATGGCGTGGTTCGGTGTTCTGAATGCGACGCTACATTCGTACAAGATTCTTTGTCAACATGCAGAAATGAAAATTATTTAATTTATTGTCGCGTGCCATTTGTTATCGCTTCCGCGTTTCCACGAAAATCCTTGCGGTATCCAACGACCAGCCGCCTTGCAAAATCGCACCTTTTCATCGTCATCCAAGTCGATACACAGGTTACCCTTTGCGTCAATTTCCATGTATTTGCGACCGTTGCGAAAATCTTCGACCGTTGGAACACGTTGTGGCAACGTGATGTTGATGAACGCAGTGTTGAGGAAACCAACGTCCAGAAACTGTTCCGAGATTTGCAACATGACGTATGCAAAAGTAAACACGGCCAGTTTGTGGTACTTTGGATTGATTTGCTTATCTGGACCATCGCGTTCAATAACGCGTTTCGCGCAAACCTCATACTTGGTGCCACTGTAGATGATACCGATCGTTGGCACCGTGGAAGACTTTGGAGGTGTGCAAGCCATGCGAAGGTAATTCTTTTCCAACAACATGTCGATATGTTTTTCGCTCAACAACCCCAACGTGTACTGAACGATGTGAAACACGTGGCAACGAATTAACGACGTGTCGAACACGTACAGTTTCGACGTATCGAGACGTGCGCGAGCCTCGTCTTTCTCACGCGAGGCTGCAGTGTACAACTCGAATAAGTACGAGTATTCTGGCGTCTTAACGTAGGCGGGATCGTTAAACGTTTTCAACGCGCATGGATCGATTACTTCTGGCACTAATTCGACGTCGCACGACAACGTATCTCGCAAGTTCTGAATCGCGTTCTCATTCAGCGCGCGCGTGACACCAGAGCCTGGTGGTCCATCGACGCGAAGAATACGCAACGTCGGCGTCTTGTCATTCGACACTTTCGCGACGCTGATTTGAAAATGTTGCATCAACTGTTGCACGCGTTCTCGAAACAGCCAGTAGCCAAACATAGCAATCCATGGTATAGTGCGTGGCCATCCTTGTGGCAATCGGGACACCGCAAACGCAAACAAAAGGCCAAATGATGCACGCTTGATAAGCGTGGTGAATCCACCAGACATTTTATTTTTGATTTGTATTTGGTAGTCTATACACATAAATAAACGATGACAACTACGGTCGAGGCGAAAAACATTTTCCATTGCAATATTTACGGTGCGTGTGCGATCGATGCCGACGGCATGTCGAGTGAAGTTGCGTCAGTAAATACTGAACACGGACAAATAACGCTTGTCTCACCAGATGCCAGTTCGTACACCAACATGCAAATTCAGATGCACAAAAACGTTCTGATGATCAACGGCGGCCGCAAAGCACGTGTATCAGTGAACGGGAAAGAGGCGCGACTTGGAGAACTTGTTGATGCCATCGACGCAAAACGACGCAAAACTGATGAACCCCCGACAGTTCAATCGTTCCGTGCACATTTCATAAACACGAAAATATCGATTTTGAATTTGTTCGATGGTGCTACGTTGAGCGACGACGTCACGATCGCATCTGCCCTTCTGAACAAATCGTTGACAATAACTGTATCCTCTGGTCAAACATTGCGTTTGCCCGACGATTCGATATTTGAAAGTCTTGACATCAACGTCAATGGAGGTCGTGTCAGTGGTAAAGGAGTGAAGACTGGACGTCTGGAAGTGTCCTGCATGGCTGGTAGTGTTAGCGGTATCTCTGTGATCGACTCAGTTGACGTTGTCTGCGTACACGGTGGTCTTGTGGATATTGAGACGAACCCAGAAACAACCCGATTCTTGTACAGTCGTCGCAGTTCGGTTTACGTGAACAAAGTTTTGTTGCCACCGCTTGCAGCAGATGCAATTAAAAAGTTGTAATTTTATTCTCAAAAACACAAACACAAACAAAATGACTGTTTCGAAACCGAGTCAAGTTTTGCAGTTGTTGTCAAAGTACGGCAAAACGGCCGATGTGAAATTGCTTGCACTCCTTGGTCCCGAGACGGCACTGTATGTGACGTCTCATGGTTACAAAACTGGCGCGGAAACGAAACTCTCGAGTGCCGTCGGTTTCAGTTACTTTTGTGACAGCATTGAACGTGGCAAAAGCGGCGTGTTAGTGAACAACGCTCGCGCGTACGCCGAGTTCCTCTTACGTGTGATCGAGGTCGACGACATTCCACCGTTTGTGTACCTGTTTCTCGCTGCAATCGAAACGTCGATTGTCAAGATTTGTCAAGACATTATCAACTTTTGGAACTCGAGCGACGAACAGATCGCCGTGCAGACAAAGTATTTCGAACAACCGGTTGCGCAAAAGAAGTGGTGCGACTTGTATCGAATGGAACTGGAAAAGTTGTCGAAGATGCCGCTGTGTCGCTTGGCCGAATTTGTTCTGGGTCGCGCCACGTTTTCTGGCATTGCGATCAAGGGTCCAATGCTAGCATCTGAAGTGTTTTCCCGCAACATTTCAGCCCACCAACTCGACGTTTGTTCTCGTTCGGCGACCAGTGGAGTTATCGCGATTGCGACAAAGATTTCGTTTAATCCAACCGTTGTCAAAGCGATTGCGATCGATACGAACCATCGCGACCCAGATGCCGACGTTGTCGTGTGTCTTACCGACGAGTCGCGCGAAAAGGCACAAACGATGTGCGACAAGGATGCGTTTTCATGCAGCGAATGGTTTGTGACAATAGAAAAGGACCGTGCTGCAATTGTCAATATGTTTGAAGCCAGTCGCGGCAACATCGAGAGTTTCATTCATCAAGACCGCGCGCAATGTGTTCGTGTTCTCACGCCAAATGAAGAGGTCGACTGGCGTGCGAAACTGACACAGGCGTACGAAGAACAGATGAACAAAGCGGCGAAAATCGTTCAGAATCAAAACGCGTTGAAAAACGACCCCGACGCCGATATCGACGACAAAGTTTATTGAGATGACGGCCTTGGCCAATTGAACAGATCACAAATAAAACCGCTAAAGTCTTTGTTGTCAATCTTTCCGTTCTTCAAATGCAGAACTGCGATAAGCCACACGATAAATGCGTCGAGGATGTCTTCACAGTCGTACACACGACAGTATTTCAAAATCGGCGTCTCGATTGATACTGTACGGGGATCGGGTTCCGGTTTAAGATCGTCGATTGCAATGTCGGCACCTTTTGCGTCGGCTTCACGCGCCGCTGAAACCTCTCGCAAGAAATCCGCTGGCAACCACGCTTTTTGTGGCGGTTGCCTCGGTACAGGATAGAACATTTCCGACGATGCGCCAGAATCCGATTCGTCGTCATCGTTTATCGCCGCATCGCGCCTGGCAGACATCGATGTGTTGCGAGGAAACGTGCCACGTGTTGGATCGGCTCGATGTGGTATGAATACCGACCAATAGCCAAACGTTTGAACGATAAACGGATAGTTGCGTGACTTTGCTTTGTTGCAGTTGTAAATGAATGACGGATCGCTACGCAATCGATTAGTGGTGTTTTCAAATCGACTCTTCTATTACCTCTGATACATGACAAAACGATTCTTAAACCAGATTTTGGTGTGTGCGGCAAAGTAGAGATTGATGACGTAGAGAACGGCCAATTGCATGTTGAACGCGTTTCCGTTCATGTAACTCGACCGGACGCGCGTTTCGCCGTACCTCCAATTCCAAAATCGATGCAAACACTCTAGTAGTGGTATACTCCACTTGTAAACGCGCACGTATTCCATTGAAACTGACGATTTGTTTGGCACCGGTGCAATCAAGACATCGGCAGGCTTTGCATTGACCGTACCTTGCTGCAGCCGATATAGCACTGCCTGTTCTGGCGAAAACTGAAACTGCGACTGATAGTCGCGCATTCCGTTCTGGTACGTGTCGTCTTTGCAGTCGCTTGCATACAAACATAGAAACTCCATCACGTAGTATCGTAATTCCGATCGCGGGTACCAACACAACTTTTTCGCTTCAGCCAAACCGACTCGCGGTGTATCGGCTGCGTTGTATATATCATCGAGTCGTTTTGTCAATGCTTGACAATCAGGCGGCGCTGCCATTTGATAGTAATGAACAAAGTAGAGGTTGAGTGTGTAGAACCATACCATCGTCTGTGTTTCAAATTCGCTCGTGCATACCAATTTGTTGTTACAATTGTTTGCAACGTGATCGTCGACATTTGAATGCGCTGTCGCAACAGAAGAACACCACTCGGGTGCATCGTAGACACTTGCACTACCAGAACCAATAACTACTTCTGCTGTTCGTTGCAACAAATGGTCGTAAAACGTATCCAAGTCGTCGCTGTACTCGGCTATTGTGCATATCCGTTCGATAAAGTTCATCAACGTTGTTTGCAACGTTCGCACTGAATATACGCAAAGAGGCACAGTCGCTTCGGTAACAAGGTTATTCGATGTCAAATAGTCGTTGTCGCCTGGTATGTATTTTTCGTATTCTGTCACGATCTCCTCTTTCGATTGCGAACGAACTTTGATGGTTTTCTTTGCATACCGAAACTGTAGGCACGTGACGTGCAAGATGAAAATCCACATGTGCAAAGCAATCGACCACTTTGCCGTATCACCACCAGACAAAGGCGGTGGTTGTGCCAACGAGTAGAAATTCTGAAATAAATAAGTTCGCATGTCGTCACGAAGAACCATCAACTTTTTCATACACACATCGTCCGGATGACCACCGATATGCGACGACGTGCGGTGCGATGCTTTCGGGTTCAGTGGACCATTGGGACTGTCGTACTCCCACAACGCCCTGGCCAATACTGGCAGAACGCAGTTTATGTATTTGATAAACTCAATGGCGTCTAACCCGTCTGCCGTCACCGGAAACGAGACGTCGCGATAGTTGCTAATGGCTTGTAGTGATTTAAGAAAGGTAAAATCATTGCGAGTTTGTGCTGCTAAATCAACATTGCGCGGGTCCAAACGTTTTCTATTGTTCATTTTAAAACTGTACAGTCAATTCGGTTAGAGCAAAACTATCTTATAGACGTTTTTCATTTACTCAACAAAATGAATTCGTTGGGGTTTTCACTCAGTCCAGACGACGACGATGAAAGTCAGATCGAATCGATCGCCGAACAGTCGCTTCGTCAACAGTACGATCGCAGCACTTCGCGACAAAGTTCAGTGTTGTCCTCAGACACGGCAGCCGAGGAGATGTCACCTCCAAAAATACGCGAAACATTGTCAAACCAACTTTCTGAAACAAGTATGTCAACACCACATCGACTGCACCCAACGCCACCTCAACTTAGCGAAACGTCGAGTAGCACAAGAAGGAAGCGTTCGCGCGCGGCAACTCAACATAGCGCGTTTGCACCGCCTCCAGTCGAAACCAAAGGTGCGTACGATCTCGCTGGCAGCGGTGAAGACGCACTGGAAAGGTCGCTTGAAACGCTTGGTATAACACATCCAACAGACAAAAACGCAATAATCGCCGTGGCAAAACGCGCTCAACAAAGATCAGAAGGCATTATTGTCGAAGAACCTGGATCGTTCAAAAGCGTCTGGGCTCGCGACTGCGAAGAGATGTACGGTAAAGATTCGTGTGCAATCTGCGAAGAATCGACGCCATATACGAACGAAATTGCCAAACGTCGTCAAACGTCAAGCGCCAAGATGCAACAAGAAAATATGTCGGCTATCAAGCGAAAGAAAGAGGCGCGTCGTTTGGCAGCACAGGCGACATTTGATCTGAACGATGGTGAAATGCGCTGTCACGACGTGATACACAAACTCGAAACCCAGTTACGTGTCATGATTGCCGACAATCGCATTTTCAAATTGCTTCTGGTGTTGCATCGAGTGCTTATCGAACAGTATATGGAATTCTACGGCATACCGTACGTTCCATGGACACTCGATATGCTTGAGGTGCACTACGACCCCGACCAAAAACACTTTTACCAACCGCTGCGCCAAGCCAAGGCAACGCTAGACATGTCGACAACACAAATGACGCGCGCATACGAGGCGACGTACACTGGTGGCTCGTATGACTTTCGCGGATTCAAGGCGTACAAAGAAATGCACGAATGCGTTCTCAAAGATCAGGCAAGAGTCGATAACTATCTAGCGACGTCACAAGCCAACGTGTCCGAAGCGTTGCGAATATTGGCGTCGGCGATTTTCAGAAACACCGGCAACGAAAACACGGCACGACTGGGTCGTGATCCAGAAACTGCGGCAGGTCGTCTGATCGCAGGTGGCGACAACTTCACGACGGCCGGCAAATCGGCTACACATGAAGCGAACAGCGAGTATGCGCGTTTTCACATTTCGGCACAATAAATCAATGTTTAAATTACGCTATAACGCTTTCCGGTTTTACAATGGTTAAGAAACGCATTCTATGGCGACTAACGAATTGTTTGGTGCACCAGAACCCACAACGAACGATGTCAATGCAGGCGCACTTGAGACGTCGTTTGCCGACGGAGGTTTTCTACAAGCCGGAATGGCAGCGTTAAATGGATTCGGACCTTTGGCGCGTCCTTACCCTGAGGCGGCCTCGTCTGTTTTGCCTGCAGAAATGGCACAGTCGATCGCATACGGTGTCGAACCGAACTGGGACATGACGTCGATGATGCAAAACAGCCCAGACGCACACCACATGCGTTTGCGCGCGTGGAAGAAAGGCGGTTATCAGTACACTGTCGCACCTGGTACGCACTTGTTTAGTTCGCTTGTCAAAGCGATGCAATCGCCCGACAAAGTGACTGTCGCAACGGTCCCACTCATCAACGAGTTGCTTGAACGACGTGCATACGACGAGGCGCGTGCTATCACGTTCAACGTTGGCACGAATCCAAATCGATTCACCGACACTGTCGACGAATCGAGTCAATTGGCCACCACTTACGGCGCCGACACGCCAGCCGATTTGCTTGACGTTTGGACCTTTGCTGGCGTGGCTATCGAGCCAGGAGAGACAAACGGCCTGACAAACGAACCGATGTGGAGTTTTGCCGTTCCGTCTCGCGGCGTCGTGTCAATGACAAACTGCTTCTCGATTCGTGTTCAACCTGCAGATTTTCTCTATTTCATCACATCGTATGTTGCCAACAAAAACACCGTCGTCGGCAACGAATACACACCACAGCCACGTCAGATCATGAAGATTCGCGGCTGGGCTGGCATGGGAGTGCCGGCACGGAACACAAACATATCGAAAACCGACTGGAAACCAAATCCAGACGACGCAGATTCAATGCGCATGGGTGTGTTGAAACCTCTCGAGTGGACAGAGTTCAAGTACAATGCCAACGCACAGCCTGGTTCAAAGTGGACCACCGACCAGCCGCTGCACGCGATCGCCGACGGCGTGCAGAAACAAATCAAATTGAACTTGTACGAACAGGGTGCCATCGTTTGCGTTGGTCAAGTCGAAGGCTCGGCACCTCGCTCGTGCTACGACGCCAAACAACTTGCAAATGGCTTGCAAAATAGCACCGTCTACAAAACTCTGCCTTTGGTCAGCGTTGTGCCGCTCGCGCGAGTTTATTAAAATGATTATTTGTTCATCAATCGGTATTGCACGATGTGTATATTACGTAAAATAAAATCACAAACAAACACAAACAGGAGAATGAGTTACAGCACCAACGATGACGATCTTGATAACAACGACGCCGGTATGGACCCAAGCCGCAAGCGTTATCGTACGGCAGGTGGTGAAGGAGTGGCACCAAATAACACATTCGGCGCCGACGTCGGCGGTCAAGTGTTCAAAGTCATTTACGATGGCGACAACCTGCTAAGCAGCGGCGTTGGCACACTTCCACAAATCTCTGTCGGTGCCCATACATGCCATGCCGGAGATATCCTGTTTGCGTTGGAGAACGACGATCGGTGCCTCGAAGGCGCGATTCCAGTTCGCAAAGCGTTCAACGAACTGCTTGAGAAGTTCTCGCAGTTGTTTCCTGGCAACGTTTTCATGCAAACGTTGGCGCTGAACGCATCTGTCAGACCGCTTGGTTGTGTGAAGGAAACTGTTGTGGTGAGTGAACGCGACACAACGCCGTCGTTGAACAACATGTATCTCGGTGAACGACCAGTCGACACAATCGGCACCGCATACGTCGGTCAACCGATGAAGGCAGTGCCGCGCGCATTCGGTCCGACGCAGGCGTCAAATGTTCGCGGACCGACCGACAGCCCACAGAACGTCTATTCGTATTACCTTGCGCCAGTTGATGTTCAAGATTGTGGCAAGGCTTTTGCCAAAGCGGCCGCCGAATTGATTTTTAACTCCGAAACGTGGATCAGTGCATTGGCAGGCTTTCCAGGCGTTGCAGAACCGTGGGTCGCTGCCGTGTACGCCGACGATCGACACGTGAAACTGGGTGGTATCATCATGGTTGAACGATTGTTGAAGAAGGGCATTTTGTCGGTGACTGGTATGGCTGTCGTCCCCAACGTTGACAAAGATGCTAACGGCAACGTCGCAAACCCGATCGAACTGCTTGAAAATGGCTCTGTTCCAAATTCGTACGACATCGCTGCAACGATTGCCGACTTGATTGGACTTACGACGCCTGCCGACAGCAAGGCTGGTACACTCGACGCCGCCGGCGAAGCAAAGTACAAGGAATTGGCACATGAAATTTCGTCGCGAATCTACTACACAACGACTTATGGTCGCACAAACGCTGCCGCCGAGTTTGGCGCCGAACGCAACGGTTCGTCGTTTACGTTTGCCGGACGTTACCAACAACAAGCGAACAACGAAGTGACCGACAGCAGAGTCGGCTGCATTGTGCAATTGCAGATGGTTCACACGCAAAACGCTGTGTCTGGTTTTCGACACGCGATTGCACAGGACCGAAAGATGGAGTTGGGTACTGCAATTTCAAACACGATCAAGGGACGAACACTTGTCAACTTTCACAAATAAAAAACGATTTATTTCAAACAATAACGCTAGCCCACTGTTCTTCCCAACCAAATTTCGTCGAGTCGATGATGTGTCGTATAGACGACGAGCCGTTCGTCGCATAGCGCAACACCCACGTAAGGCGCATTGCGACACGCAACAGCGTTTGATCGTCCGGTATGTGATACGACGGTTTGTTCGGATACTTCATGACGACTGCGAATCTGATGTCCGCCATCGTCAGACGTTCGAGAGGAATCGTTGGTTTGTTTGTCGCACATGGCTGCGCCATGAGGTTCATGTAGTAACTCCACCGAATCAGTTGTTCAAACACCTCGTAGTCGATGTACATCGGCAGATCAGGTGCCGCCTCGGTCGACGAAATCAATCGTATGACTCGCACAAGAAAGCGTGTCGGATCGCGATAAAGCATCTCCATGTAGGCGGCGTATATCCAACTGCGCGACGTGCCAGTAAGACCACCGAGGTAGTCGTTGCCCATCAACACCGTCAACATAAACATCGACGCGAATCGCTGAAAACGCACGTCGGCGTTATCGGGAGTGCCGATTTTCGGTAGCAACATGACGACACCTGGGTGTTCTTCTTCGTCAAACTTGGCGCCGGTTTCGGTTTTTGCCTTTTTCGCGACGACGGTCGTCGATTCGGCAGCGTTCAACGCGCGCTTCTTCTCCAACGTTTCTTTGCGTTTTGCATTTGACTGCGCTTGGCGACGTGCCGCGTCATCGATAACAATTTGCAGCGGAGACTTTGTGAATGTTTCACCGAGACACATCTCGCTGTACATCGCGAGAGGATCGAACATTTCGAAACTCTTGAGTATGCGAAACGGCATTGCGCTGTTCTCCGTATAGTAGATGCGAGTCATGCCACGTGGCAATCGTTCGCGTGTCTTTGTAAACACGGCACCACGAATCAACATTGGTGCGTGTGGAGAGTGGTACGTAACACCGTCTGGGACCGACGCGTCTTGTTTCGCGTCGTGTTTCGCAACGAGGACAGCCATCGTGTAGGCCATCAACATGATAAAGTCGCTGTCGGTCGACGTGACGACACATCGTTGGATCGTGTTGTTACCATCAGGTCCAACGTACGGCGACTGTGTCGAGTCTGTCATTGCATTCACCAGTGATGACAGTTGATCGTTGTTGTACGAACTTGGAGCCAATTGAACCGCAGGTATATTGCGATTGCCAGCCAGACGAAGTTGTATAGCGCCAGTGTAGAAATAGGTGATGCATCGCTGGATTGAGAGATCGGCCTCGCCACTCTGAAATTTCATCTTTTGCAAACGAAACGGTTGAAACGAAGTTCCGCGTTCATCTGTCTCGCAACAAATCGGTACGATCGAGAAACAACCGGTTTGCGCAAGAAACTTGGTCTTCTCACGCGCCGCGCGACGAAATTGTGGTATTGTCATCTTGCTTGCTTTCGCAGCCAGTTCGGCACGCGCTTCTTCAACCTCTTTGACACGATCTGCAGCAATGACAATGCCAGTCGACGGATCAGTTGGCATAAAGTCCTCAATGCACGAAGGATTCGTGTACTGACACGGTTCCATCAACAACACCAGTCGTTTGCCAGGTGGACAACGAAACGTTTCTGAGATTAGCGTCATCGCTTCAAACAACGCATAGCGCAATGCACCCGATGTACACTGCATTGCGAGGAGTTTCGGCACTTCGCGATTAATGTCGATAATCGACGTCGGTTCATCGGGGTTCCATTGAATCGGTTCGATATTATCGCGCTTTGCTTGTTCGAGCGCCTTTCTGAGACGTCCTTGTTGCACCGGAGCCTTAGCGGGGTCGCCGAAACACGACAAGTCGGCCGCCATCATGTATGTGTGAATGTTCGGATGCGCAAACGCACGAAACACGTCTGCAAGTAGAAACGCGAGAAAGTTCTTGCCCGTCGGCTTGTAATCACCCATGCCAAACATGTTGACACGGATGCTGACGTCGTCGACAACAACCGTGGCCGAATTGAACGGTGTGTTGCGCGCTTGTTCAGGTGACGGAATGTTGCATGTTTTCAATTGATCGGCAAGGTCCTTTGGGATATTGAAGAAACAATTGTTGAAATGCTGACGAAAAACTTCGTCGACTACAGCACTTTTATGTTCGGCCATAAAATTTTTATTCGTGGTTATAATTTAACAAATACAATCCAGTGCGCTTATTTTGCATCTGCTTCATTTTCGTCATCTCCGTCCCAGTCAAAATTAATCGGTGCGGCTGGTGCAGTTGCTACTTTGACACCTCCAGTTGTCGCATTGTCATCGTCTTCTTCCCAGTCGAAATTAATCGGTGCGGCTGGTGCAGTCTCCACTTTGACACTACCTCCAGTCGCATTGGCATGAAACTCTGCAACTGACAGTTTGATAATCTCGCGAACAGCCTGATCTTCGGGCCACTCGGTGTCAGTTGCCATGTCGATGAAATCGCGTCGTTCGTTTTCCGGCATCTGGTTGATCTTTTTGAATATGGCGTTTGTGATGAACTGCATTAGCATCTTTGTGCAACCAAACTCCTCCAAAACGATTAAAACGTATTTCAAAGTGCTGTCGCTCAATTTGTCGAGAAGTTCCTTGGTGATCTTATCGCCGTACGCGACAACACGGCAACACTCGTGTGGCGGGTCTTTTGTCTTTTCATGACACGGTTCAGTTTCGCACCCCTCAAAGCACTTATCGTTCCAACAGCGTTGCGTCACTTCGCAGTGATCAGCCCAGTGACTAGACGCCGTAATCAATTCAGCCATCACGGTGTCCAACTTGTCAACTTTCTTCTCTTCGACTATTTTCGCCAACGAATCAAGCAATTTGTCGATCTGTTCCTGTTCATCACTGTCTGGTTCGACTGAAAGAAACAGGAGAGAAACATCAACCGGCGCGGACTCATTCGTCGTCATTTTGTTTATGGTATCTTTTGACCAGAATATATTTTTATATAACTTATCTGGCAGATGCCAAAGATAAAATGGCGGAAGACGTTATTGCAGTGAGATTTGTAAATAGTCGCAATAAAGTCGATATCACATACGACAATTACTCGGGAGACTTTCGCAGATTGCAAGAGTTTATTTGGCGTCCAGAGTCGGCGGTTCGTCCAAGTCCTGCAACACTTCAACTCGCTTTGGTTTCGAACGGCGGAAACCAAGAATTTATCGACGCGTTATATGGTCCGGTGTCGGCACCAAGTATTGCAAAACTCGACGATTTGATAAAACAAGCAGCCGACCTCCTCGGTGAACGTGTCGCATCTGGACGTGGAAGTGACTATGGAAACTTGCTTCAACGCTACTTTCCTCGCACGTACTTAATATTCGAAGCCTACGCAGTGTTGTCGGTGAAATGTCTCGAACCAAACGTACCGATAACACACTATGCATGCAACCTGGTTGCCGATCGATTTCAACGCGATGCTGCAGATGTCGGCAAACACTTGAGCGATGTCGAACGCATGCTGACGAAACCACCTTTGTCAAATCCTCTCGTTGAATACAAACAACATCTCGTCGAGGCTCTCGACGTTGCTAAAGAACTGGTCACTTTGGCTTTGCAATCGAAGCGTTCATTCACGATCTCTGATTCACCGCCATCAACACCTATTCAATCACCGGTAGTGAAACTAGAGACCAACCGACCACGGTATTCGCCGAAATCTCCCGCCACATCTGGTGCGACTGCGAGCGATGACGAACAAGGCCCGTTTCGATCGACGCCTATTGCAGAAACCGATTATGGTGTCGCTGAAGTGTAGCGAGGCAGAAACTATGTTCTCTAATGATGCATCTGAGAACCAAAATTAAAATTCACACCAACAATTTCGAAAAACAATGACTGAAATTGCCAAAGACGTTCTTCCAAAGGAAGTTAAACAACAACTGCCACCTGTCACCACAACCAACGGAGACAACGTGTCATCTGATAGTAAAACCGCAGCGCCCGCAGTCGAGGCAGATGCAATAACCGACGAAGAAAAAGTGGTGCAAAAGCAAAATGAAACGGCGATTCTTGTGAACGGGCAGTGGGCGATTAACGACTCACTGGCGATTGTTTCACACTACTTGCAGCATGTGTTATTGACGTCGTCCGACTTTCGAAAGTCGGTTGTTCAGTATATCGCAACAACTCAGCACGCCTCGACGCCGCCGTCGCTGTTTGTGACTGTTTTTCACCCGTCTCATGCCACAGGTTGGGACATGGTTCGCTTGATCTCGATGTCCGACGACGAGAGCAAGAATCTGTTTGACAAGCACACTGTACAAACAGTCACTGAATGTCGCGGTTCGGATTCGGTTGTGATTATTGTCAATTTTATTCCACCGGAGGCACAGTATTGCATGATCCGTTATTTTGTCGTTGCGACACTCGGACGCGACAAAGACAATGGAAGTGCGACGCGTTTTGCAAATGAATCGTACGAAGCCTGCGTGAAGCGCCAAGTTGATAATTCGAAACTTTTGGTGATGTCGGGCAAATTCGACATTTCGCCGGTGACAAGTGGCAGCGGTATTAGTGCCGACAAACTCAAATCGATGCTGAAGAGTGGTTTCTCGAAACGTCTCGACTGCGCTGAAAACAATGCGCGCGCACAAGTGATGCTCGACGTCCGCGAGGCGTGTATCCGCTACAATGCACACAAGACAATCGTTGACCAAGACGCCAAAGCGACTGGCGAATTGCCTCCATGGCAGTGCGTTCGCATTGTGTGTGGCGGCTATGCGCCAGTGTCAGTTAGTTTACTGAATCAGGCGAATATTGAAGAACTTCGCAACAAGTTGTTGGCAAGCAATGATGGTAACGAGAATGATCAACTGGTTTGTTCGTACAAGGCACTTCTCGACATCATGAAGAACAAACGCTGCAAAAACGAAGCGGCTGTGATTGTGATTCGAAGTTTCTACGGTGCATGCGCATCGATGGTGATGTGTCATACAATTTGCATCGACATGGACGGCATTAGTCAAGGTGCAGACGAAGAACAGAAACGACGCGCGTCGTATTTTGACGAAGAATACAATCAACGTCAGGCTGCGAATTCAAAGAAATCAACTAAAAAGTAAACGCTGATTTATTGAGTGCTTTTTGTCTTGCTGCAAAATCCACGCGACATACGTTCCAAACGCCAGATTTAGCATCGCGTTCCCATTGTGAATTGATAACTTGTTTCGGATCAGTTTTCAGTAGCGTTGCCATGAAAATTGCGTCGTCGTTTGTCAGAGGTGTGCAAAGTTCGCTTTTCGATTTCGCAAGACTGAGACTCATGCGCCCATCGATGTGGTCAGCCTGAACACAACCATCAGAGAGGAAGACTTGGTTGCAGCAAGGATACACGCCGTTTTTAATAAACGGTCTCGGGTGATATCCGTGACATTGAAACGTGCCAAAGTTGCCGAGATCGGTGTATCTATTTTTGCAAGTCGTACAGTATCGCGACTTGCGTAAATTCTCGGCAAGCATCTGCTGTTCGGGCGGCAACTCTTGTCCGAATATGGTAGACATGCGTTTATGTCTCTATCTATTTAAGGTATGGAGTGAACACAGTTAAACGGAAATGGCGTCCTTAATTGTGTTATCAGACGACGATGACGATCCAGTAACCATACCGCAACCGCCCACACAATCACGTGTGCAATCGTCGATTTCGACTGTCGGAGGCGTACAACAAGAAGCGCGTCGCGACTACAACAGCAATTCACAACCACCTTCGTCGACTGTCGAAGCAACACTTGCAATCGAACCTCAGACAACTGCGTCGGAAACGAGTGCTGTTGCACTGAATCCTCGTGATCAACGTTTCGTGTTGAATTGTATGTACGCCACGCGACGTTTCGCTGCGATCTGTGACCGCTTGTCGGTACACAGTGGACTATCAAACGGGTTGCCAACAGAACAGACGCTGTTGCGACCTGTTGCTGCATTCCAACAACCGCCAGACCAAAGTATTTTCTTTGATGAATCGAGTTCGACAAACGATATTTATCTGCAATTGGAGTACGGTTCCGTGTTGTTGCACAACACAGAAGTGTTGCCTGAACAAGGTGACTCTTTTGATTACAGCGATGTTATCGGGTTTGCAACCGGTCGTGAGATCGAAGGCGACGACGAAACCGACCGTGTTTACTCGAAACGTGTCAGTTCAGTCGACGATGTTGACAACTCGCCGCAAATGATGGAGGCTGCCCGTTATCAACACACGTTCAACTGGTCTCCACGCGCAGACGTTGCGCTGCCCGTCACTGAGTTGGTCAGTTTGATTCCGACTCTGCCGACACGCGATACGCAACTGCAGACATTCGAAACGACGTTTCAAAACTCTGGCGAAGACTTGCCAGACGAGACGTACGACGTATTGCAACGTGTTGGCTGCGGTGTGCCAAATATGTTTGCAAATCTCTCGCATGGTGCTGTCACGACGCAGGCGAACTACAACAACTTACGCACTCTTGCCTCGACCAAGAAAGTTCGACGCAATCTCGAAACGACGTTGGAAGCGGCGCGACTGCAAAGTGAAAAAGTTGCTATTGTATCGAAGAAGAATACAGAAGACGACAGCGAATTGTCGATTCTCGATTCAATGGCGTCGATCGAGGAGGCATTGATCGAAAAAGTCTCTGGCGGTAAAGTGCCTAACATGCTTCGCGTGCGAGATTCTGGTCCGATTACCGTGGTTGGTTCGCTTGCGCAATACGATCTGACTGACGTCGCGTCGAGTCTGTTGGCAGATCAGAAACAGACTGCGGAAGCGAAGCGCATGTTGCTTGACTTGACAATTTGGGACGACGTCGCTGCGTTTCTTGCATCGCGCGAGAAACCAGGATGGCAATACAAAGCGGTCAATACTGCATGGCGAGGTGGTATGGCGACGAAACCGTCAAAGAAACAACGCCGTGTGAATGCGCCGATCGATTTGGACGAGTTTGTTACAATATCGGAAGCAAAGAAGAAAAAGCGCACAGCGACCGAGTCGCAACTCGATTCCGATGACGAGGAAGAGGAAGAGGAAGAAGAGGACGAAGAAGAGGATGAAGAGGACGCCACTGAAGGCATGGAAAACGACAAAACTGATCTGATCGAGTTCGAATCGCGCGAGGTCAAAGAACCGCGTGGTGTCGACACTGCACTCGATATTGAGGACATTCGTGCCGTTGAAAACAATCTCAAAGAAACTGGATTCAAAAAGAGTGGTTTGAAATCGGCGCACAATGTCAACGTGCGTCAAGTCGGGTTTCTGACGTCCACTGTCTACACGCGTCCGGCGATTTCCATACCTCGCAAATGGTCTGCAGTCAAATCGTTACAGCAGTTGGAACAACTCGCACGCACAAGCGAACCCAACTGGTGGAAATCGGAACAGGCGTGGCAACTGTTTATCGAACTAGCGGTGTATGCCAAATTGGTGCCACGAATGTCCGACGACGAACTGTTTCCGCTCGAGGCGCGAACAGCACTTGTCGACACGTTGCTATTGTTACGAGAACGTTGTGGAAACGAAATCACGTTTCACGCAGAAAGCATCAAATTGTACGAGTTGGAGAAACCGATAATCGAACAAAAGTTGGAAACTAAGATCGAAGAGTTGAACAGTCAACTAGCAAAGATCGAGTTTGCGAAACAATTGCAATCGAGCGACTATAATGCCAGTGAAACGCAAGCCAATATCAATGCGCTGGAAGCAAAACTTAGACGCGCTACGAAAGATTTGGCCAACGTTCGCAACCCGGTGGTTTTGCCAGAAAACATTGTGCCTGCAGTGTTGACGCTTCAGTTTCCGTCTCGTCGACAATTAGTGTACGTCGAACAAACGCGTGGAGAACAAGTTGGCACATCTTTCACGACAGCGCAGCGACTTGCGCTATGCGTCGCGTACGCTACTGTTGGACGAAAACCACTCGATGCGCGCACGTTTTTCGAAACAGAAACGTTGACAAATGTGACACCAGACGCCGATACGTACCCGGTGTTTGGTTATTTGTTCGAAGATGCGATGAAGAAACTCTTTATCAACGAAAACGACGTCGTTGGCCCAGTTGCCGTGCATGCGTTTGGTACTGAACTCGGCATTCGCGAACGCGTGTTGAAAGAAGAGACACAATACAGCGATAACCAACTGGCTGGCATTTATCTGATGCGACTTTACCAGTCGTTGAAAACCAACAAGACGTTCGACGAGGCCACTCTAAACACTGCGCTGTCGAATGTCGTTTATCGCATCGTTGAACGACACAAGACGTTGAATGCAGTCAAACACGTCTTTGTCATCGGACCGAGTGCTGTACCAATCGAAACGTTTGCCAAGGCGATTCCGTACATGGATGACATTCACACCGAAGGAGGCGTGTTCGACCTCGAAGCATTGCGAGACTTTTACGACGTTGCGGTTGAATCATTTCAACAAAACATCCAAAAAACGATGGCAACGCATGGCTCTGAACGCTTGCGTGCCTCGGCAGCACAGCGAGACGTCAACGAACATTTCAATGCATCAAAGTACACAATCGACGACGTGGCACTTGTTCTGCCCGGATTCAATTTGGCCAACAACCGCGATTCTGCACCTGTCGGCGTGTTTGTGCAGACTGGAAGCGAAATTGTTGTCGACCAGTCGGCCAGTCTTGAACTACTCGGTTCGAAACAGGTGTTGGGTGGCGGACATGTTGTTGCGTCAAACGTCTCGCTGTTTGCACAAACAGACAAGAATACGGAAGACACACGCGTTGCGCGTCTGACTGCAGCCGAACAAAACCTTGCAACAATAGAAGCACAAACCAATTTCGAGAAGAACGAAACAGTTCTCGAGTCGTTGCTGCAACAAATTATCGCTACACGCAACGAAATCGACGTCTTGAAGCGACGCGCGCCAAAGAATTTCACAGGCGACACTGCGTTGTTGCCATTTCCTTACTTCGTTCCACCGGCGGTGTTGGCAACTATTTGCGGTCGCGTTTCGTTCGCTTCATTTGCCTACCAATCGTGTGCACAGTTTGCCAATTGGTACGCGACGAACGAACAAGCGATACTCGAGGGTCTCGATGCGTCAAACATGGAATTTGCCTTGTACCAACGAGCCGTGATGAACTTGGTTGTTAACATCACGCAAGGATCGACTGCGTTTTTTGTCGACGCCATTAGCGAAATGTCGGTCGACGAATTTATCAATATCGCCGTGCAAGCGATGGATAACGGTCAAGTCGTTTTCCTGCGAGAGGAGACAACGCGTCCCGACTCTGTTGTCACTCAACCGTTTTCATGTTTGACTGCGTTGGAAAAGGCATCGACATCATCTCGTCTGACGATTCGCGACTCGTTTACAGAAATCTGGTTTCAACTCGTGTCGGCTCGTCGTTGGACTGAACTTGGCTACATGCGAACACCGTTCAACACGTCAGTGACCTGTGAACTGCCGTTGCCAAACGTGAACGATGCGGCGTTTGACAATTGGCAAATGTTGCACTTGGCAGTTTATGCTGCGCTACGTCGTATGCAACCGAACGCCGACGTTGCCGCCGACGAAGGCGATAGTGATGACGAAAGCGACGAAGAGTCTGATATGGACGCATTTCGACGCGACGGCACTGTTCAACTGCAAACTCTTTTGAACCAGATCGAGTCGGAGGTGCAACGATCGATGGTTGCCAACACATTGTGGTTCGATCTGTTTACCGTCGCAGTTAAGCCAGTTCGATTCACATCGCTCGTTCGACAGTCGCTTGTTTCATTGTACACGGCATTGGCATCTGGTCAACGCATTGCAACGACGTCGATTTTGGCGAGTGGACCTGACAATCTAACGGACAAGCCGGTGGCACTTGATATCCGAGCGCAACTTTTAATCGACACGTATTGGAAACAGTACCACACCAATAACGCGAAACAAGACGGTGAACAGTTTGTCGAACTCGCTGAGTTGTTGCGTACAGTCAATGATGACCAAGAAAACGCGTCTGATCAAGACTTGACATCAGTTGTCGACGATGCGTTTTACAACGCAATCGTGGCTATGCGAGGTGCGTCTGCGGCGGAATTGGTTCGAAAGAATCCTGCAACGCAAAGCGCATTGCAACGCAAAGCCGAAAAAGACGCATTCGAGCAACGCATGAAAGAACAAGCCGCAGCGGCAGCCAAGGAACGTGCAACTGCCAACAGACGATCCGCTACACAAGACGAGTTGTTGCGACACGTTCAGCAACTAGTGATCTACGATAATGCTGAACAAGAGGCCTACACTAACATACGAACGCAAGAAGAGTTGGTCAAATCGCTGGAAGAAGGCTCTGTGCGTGATCCGATGCAAATCCTGAGTGCAACAGAAGCGTTGCGTTCGATGAAGGAAAAATACAAGCGACTGACGAACGACATGGCTTCGAAAGAAAGCGCGATACGTCAATCGTATGCGTCTGACAATGTGCGTATGGCGCGCATTGATGAACTGTGGACTAATGCAATCAGTTTGCGACGAAAGGTGCGACTGAACTTGCCTGGCGACCGCATGTCGTTGCAAACACCAAAGGATGAACTGGCTAGTACGATGGCTGAATTGCGTGCCGCTATTTACGCCGACGAACGACCGCAAATCGAACAAAAGATCAACGCCAGAATTGCAACACAGCCCGGTGTTCAACTGCTACCAAACGCACCTACGCCACTTCAACAGCAAATTAACGCTATCGTGCCAGTGGCCGGTGCTAGACGCTTGATGCCGGCACAGCAACGTATTGTGAACGAATTGCGACAACAGATTAACGATCTGCGCATCATTCGTGCGGGCTTGATGTCGGCGCAAGACGTTCGTGAATTACGCGAGATGCAACGCAAGAAACAAGATGAAATCGATGCGTCGAAAGAGGCGGTCGAACAAGTCGAAACACAAGTCAAAGCGCCGCGAGATGCTGTCGACAAAGCGATAGCAACTCGTGACGCTGGTGAAACGTTTGTCGACAAACGGCGCGACGTACCTTCACAACGACCATCGATCTACGACAAAGTCGACGAATTTGACGTCGCTTTTGGTGGCTACTTTGACACAGTGTTAGCCGCACACAAGCAAGTTACCGTCGACGGCGTAGTTGCAGCGACTCGTATGATGCGCGATGGTGCGCGACCGTCGGCATTGGAAAGCATTCGAAATGTCGTCGAAGAGGCTGATATCAACACGTACCTCGAGTACATACTCGACGACGTACCGATTCAACAACGTTTTGGACCACCACACATCCGACGTGCTGCGCGCGAACATATGGATCGGATTGTCGACGCCGCAATTCGTGATCGCGTTCGTTTGCGAATCAAGTTACATCGTGCACAAAAGAACGACACTCTTCTTACCGGCGTCGACACGTCTGCGTTGCTAAACGCCGTCACTCAGTCCGTTAACGCAGAGATGGTCAAATACGCAAACGGGGAATTTGAAGGACTGCCGTTTCGTCACATCGGCATCGCTGCACTTGATATCGTTGTCGAACAATGCCGTCAGGTGCGAGATGGACAACTGGTTGATCAGTTGCGCAACTCGTTGGGCAACGTGACGATTCAACGCGCCGAAAACGACGAGGTTGTAATGCCACGTATCGTCAGTACCCTATTGTTGCCGGCGGCGATCGAACGTGCAAAGATATTGATGCAACTCGAAGCGTCTGAGCACGATTTGCCAAACTGGGCTGTCGCGAATCGTCAAGACGCACCGCAGTCGTGGCGAATTGCCGAAATCGTCTCGTATTTCGCACAGACAGGAAAACTTCCGTTACCTGGTTACAACAGTTCAAACATGACGCTACCTTACAAGCAGTACAACGAAATCCGAACGTTCAACGACAAACTCGAGGCGCTGTACAAGCAGAAGCGAAACGCCGAACATAAACTGCGACAAATCAAACGCGCGAAAGAAACAAAGAAGCCAACTGATGACGACGATGACGTCGACGACAAGATGGAAGAGGTGCCGTCGGAAAATGCAAAGGACGTGATGTTGGACATTTTCAACGCGTCTCAGCAAATCGAAAACACATTGCGCACAATCTTACCTACTCTGTCTGCAGTTGGGCGACTGCGTTTCTTTCCGGATCGCGTCACGGCGCTCCAAGGCTTCGGTCTTGCTGAACAGCGCGTTTCGTTTGGCAACGGTGTGCACTACACTCAACCGTTTGCAGTAGACTTGATCGCAGGTGCGCTTGTTGCACAACTGATGCAGATGTACATATCGGTGCAAATTGCATATGACGGAACGTTCGACGGAACGATTGACAATCTGTGGTACAAGACGCAACTCGATATCGATGCAAGCAACTTGACAAAATCGATTGCAGCGTTGCCATTAGCGCGCGAACGTCTTTGGTGCCATCTCGTGATGTTGTTTGCAAAGCACGGATCGCAATCAGACAAGAACTTTTTGTCTCAACCGCGCACTCTCAGTTTGCCGGTTTGGCAACACATGCGTGCAATCGACATTCGTTTGTTGGCGCTGGTCGTTTTGGGATACGACTACAGCGACACTACAAAAGTGCCGACAGCGTACACGCGTGGTCACACCAACAAATACCAACTGGCGTCAACTTACCTGCACGCAATCGTCAACAATTTGTTTGCAACATTGCCGGAAAACAGCGCATCGTTGAATGGCATTCCGCCGCAAGACGCAAAGGCTTTCTACGCAGCGGTTCAACAAGCCGACGGAACGACGAAAGCCGAATTGCGTTACGTTCGTCGCACGGTTGATGTTCGCACGCCGATGGCGACACGTCCAGGACAGACTACTACGGCGCAATTGGAAGGCATGCAACTCCACAACGTCGTCGATCGACAGATTGTGCGCAGTTGGACGAGTGACACTGCTACAACAGAAGTCGACATGCATGTTTTATTGACGTTTCCAAGAATCGGTGCCAAGATCGCGAATCTAGTCGACCGAACGGGCGTTGGACTTGTGGCAGCGAAGAAAACACTCTTACTTGCAGTGCGTGCAACACGAGAAGAAGGTGTACGTATCGTCGATCTACCGTGGTTGTTGATACCAAATTGCGTTCTCATTGGTACCCTTGTGCGAATGGCGTTGGCTGCAAACGACAACATCGAGCGAACGTTTCCGGGATACGTGCCACAGCAAGTGTGGTTGAAATCGCAGATTCTCGAAACCATCGAAAAATCGCTACTGTTGAACAATGGCGCAGGACACATGCTTCAAGACGACACCACTGTCAATGGCTCGACCACAATTATTGCGAACGCAAAGTCAGTCGAAAGTGTTGTCGACGAGGACGAAGACATCGACGACAAAATGCCAGTCGACACGCCAGTGCAACCACCAAGCAATGTCGCACAACCACCACCTCCGACAGATATACGTCAATGGCGCACTCGCATCGAAAGTGCAATCAAGACTCTTTTCAACTTGCCATTTGCTGGTCTCCTAGTTGGAACGAAACGAACCGCACCGTTCGAACGTCAAGACTGGCCATTCGCGTCAGTGCCAATTGGAACGCAAAAACTGTCGTACACGCATCAAATTGCGTTTGTGAACAACGACGCTATCACTGTGTGGGCACTGATTCGCGCGTCGTTGACATCTGTCAAGACGTTTGTCGACGAATTGACCGAGCCGGACCAACGTTTGCCAAAAGACGTCGCTGATGCATTTCGACGTCGTTTTACAAACCTTTCCGAGCGACAACAGGTGTTTGGTGCGTTGATTGCACGAACTGAAATCGAACGACGACGTTTTTGGCGCTTCAAGGCAAACGGCACAGTAGAGGCGCCGGAACAAAAGTTGATACAAGTCGCAAAGAAACAAAACAGCACTTACCAACCGTGGTTTGTCACGCTGTTCCACGCCGTCGCCGACGAATTCACCGCGGTTGCGACACGACTCGGTGCGGTTCGTACCTATATCGAAACATTCAAGGACCGCCAGTCGGTATCGCCGGCGATTGCCTACGGTCGCACTGTGCTTGCAGAAGAAAGTGCCAAAGTGTCTCAACTGCAACTGCAACAGATCGTGCCAATCTACGACGTCTTATTGTACCTGTTTGACAACGAAACGGGTCGCGGTCTTTCGTTGTATCAGACAAGTCAGCGCTTTCCTCTCTGGTTGGTGATGTGTACACCCATTGTCAACCGTGGTGTTCTGTTTGTGGAGACGACTGAGAAACTCGTCAAAGTAGAAGGTGTGAGCGTGCATCGAACCAAGGTCGCTATGTCAACACCACTTGTCTATGCTGCGCGCGATGCGTACACTGCCGACGAAATCACAGCCGAAGCACAATCGACGCAAGTGGTCGACACGTCACGTGTCGCGGTACTTCACAGCCACGTGTTTACAAAATCCGACAACGATGCGCAAAGCAAGCAGTCAAAAACTTACCGACCGGCGGCACTAACAACACTGGCACGTTACGAGGCGTTGCCAGGCGAACAAACAAACCGCTACTCAGTTCACGACGCGGTGGGCGCTGCGTTGTCTCGAACGAATGCAGACGTTATCATCATTGGACGAATTCCTGTGTACAGTGGTGAACAATAAAATATCTTTAATCGAATTCAAACGGCAATGTCTCAAACAACGGCGTGTCGCGCACACGGACAACAGGTTGATATCGCTTGTAGGAAATTGATCGAAGAACTGAAAAATGACGGTCGGCGATGTCGTAAAAGTAGTCTTTTGGTAACGTTTGTTCGCATTCGCGTCCACGCGAGACAACACGAGCAATAGCGTTGTCAACCGGTGTCGCCAAATGAAGCGTCCCCAGCGTGCAAACTTCGCCAACAGTATCGCATTGTTTTTTAATCTCCTCGAACCACGCGTTTTGACTGTCGTAACCTCTGTACTTTTTGTAGATGTTGGTATAGTCGAGCCATTCGTCGTCTGTTATCAAGTTATGATCCCTGCACACTTGCGCATAAACGAGATAATCGACACTAATCACGCCTTCCGCGACGACCAAAAGCGTCTTTGTACCTTTCGGTACCGTTTTCAACGCTTCCACTACGGCATCTGTTGCACTTTTCACACGATCGTGTAGAATCGCCGTTTGAAGTTTCGCTGCGTACTTTTTCGCATCGACTCGCATTAGATCAAGTAACTGCACACCATTTTCGTCGACCCAACGAGTTGGGTCTTCAGGTACCACCAACAACTCGGTACTCGAAACGTTAAACTCATCCTGATTGCGACACCAGCCAGTGTGAAACGTCTTTTCGGACCGGCCAGTGCGAATCGACGTATTTTCAGCACGAAACAACTTTTCGATGACGTCTGTTTTGCACTTTGTCATGCGGTTCAACATCGTTGTTTTCCCGGCGCCAATCGGTCCAACGAGGAACAGAAACTTGACGTCGATCTGTGGATCGGTCATTTGTTCGTTAGTTTGTGTGTTGCGTCTGGGATATAAAGTGTCGGATATCACTCTGTTGCCGACTTTGTACAGAGAGTTTCGCGATACTCCAAATAGCGAGCGATGCGAAACGACAACAGTTGTGGTGACAGTGGCAGAACAAACAGACGCAAAACGATCTGATACAACACCGCCAACACGGACCCGATCACGACACCGCCAACGATTTGACTCGTCGTGTGGTAGTTGAGTAACTTGTCTGCCGCGACAACAGATGTGAAGAATAGCGTCAGAAGGAATGCAGATGCAATATGAAAACGCGCCCGATAGATCAAACAGTAGGTAAACAGAAACGTCACGATAAATGCCGCCTCTTGCGACTGATACGAGGGCCAGTTTCCACTCAACGCGTATGCATCTACGCACGTAGGTACGACAAATGTCAAGTCACCTACAGCAGCGCGCACAGCGATATTAGTCGCCCAGTTAAGTGTTGCACCGAGACCGAATAGTAGCAGGTACACTTCGCAGTAGCGAATGCCGGCGATGTAAAGCGAGAGAGTCGTAAAAATACTTAGATATCGTGTCGCAGATAAGACATGCGAAGCGAACGACGCTTCAAACGGTTGGCAGTTGGTCGTTGTCCAAAGCGCCAGTTCCTCGGCAAGCAAACTGTAGGAATGCATGCTTTAAAGATTGAAATTCGCACCGCTTTATTCATCTCGGAAACCACACAAATAAAAAATGACTGATCATGCACGCACGCCGTCGGCCCGTCGCGAACGATTGTGGCGAATTTTTAACAAAGTCAAAGAAGCGCCAACGTCATCTGATTTGATAGAATTGGAAAAGATTCTCACACGTGTTGCACCAGAACGACCAAGCGGTTTGCATTTCATTGGCATGCAGGCTGGTACGTTGAACAAAGATAATTTGGACCGCATCCGCGCTTCAAACGGCTTTGTTTGCGCAAAAGTCGACGGTATCGGCATGTTGGCAGCGATGTCGAATCCAGCGTTTCGCACGAAATCGAGTACGTCGACCGCAATCGACGCAAACCGCATCATTCTCATCAGCCGAAACGGCACGTTTGTTGTGAATAACGTTGTGCTTCCGTTTCGAAACGGACCCGTGTTGATGGACGGCGAACTCTGTTTGCGAAAGAAACAACTGTCTTCCGACGAACACGATCGCCTTGAACGCTTTGCCAAGGAGTCGACACTCATCGGCAACGACTATCTCGATCCAGACGACGGAAATGAAAACGCAGATGGAAATTACGAACTGTGTTACGCCGCTTACGACTTGGCGTTGGAAGACAACTCGACGTCAGTTGCGACGCGAAATAAGGACACTGTACGTGTGTTGGAACCGGCGCAACGATTTCAACGTTTACTTGCCATTATGCAATGCGGTCCATTCACTGACACGCACGTCGAACAGGCGTTGCAACTTGCGATGAACGATTTAGGAGATCGGCCGCCGGCGATAAAGTTGTTCTTCAAAATGCCTTGGTTGAACAGAGAGTTCCACTTGGCGCACCGTATGATTGCGCCGATCTTGCGCGGTATTCCACTTGACGGTTTGATCTTTTTGGCCAACAAAGGTCCGTACATGGTTTGCGAATCGAATCCTGATCTGTTGAAATACAAGGCGTGGAAAAGCAACACGGCCGATCTAGTTGTGGTTCGCAATCGATCGGCTAACGATCCTCACGCGTATCGGTTTTTCGTCGTGAAAAAGAACAACGAGGCGCGCGACGTGTCGGGTGTCATGTGGCTTGGTGATACTGAAAGCGAACGACAAATTTCGTTGGACACTCTCGCCCTCGAAGACAAACGTCTCGCCGACGGTGGAGATACAAAAACACCGATGATATTTGAATTTGAACCTTCGTTGGCCGACAGCGATGCGTTCTTTGCATTGCGTACTGCGCCGTTTGAATCAAAAGGCCGACGTCTACTGGCAGCCGCATCGATGTTGCGTTGGCGTGCGACGGGTGTCGTACGAACTGATCGTCGATTCCCTAATGCAGAGGCGAACTTCTTTGGAATTGTAGACGCACTTCTCAATCACGTATCAATAGACGATATTAAAGCACATTTGCATAAATGAGAAACACGATTTCGCATCTGTCTGCATTTCAAATAGTTGACACGCCACTCAATCGTGTTTCGGTTAACGATATTAAACGAACTTAAAATATGAGTAATCTTAATATTCCCCATTGGGCACTGCCAGACACGCGTCGTGAAGCGCTTCGTGAACTCTTACAGGGAACTATTATCGACCGATCGATTTGGCATCTGCTGTTTGCAAGTTCGGCGCCTCGAATCCGCTGTTACAACTACCCGGAACTGAAATACCCATGGACGTTGCAGTGGATTCGCGAACCGGTGCGAATCGTATTTCCATCACATCCAAACATCGAAATCGATATTCAAGGTCTGTTGACCACGTCGTCGCATGGAAGAGTGTTTCCGGTGCAGCGCGACGGGTTTCTCTGCGGCACGCACTCGATCAATGCACTTGCGAGTGCGGTCGTGTTGACACCGGCGTCAACGTTGGACACAATTGCATTGGTGCGACCAAATGTCGACCCCTCTGTGCCACGAGAACTCTACGCACAGCGCGAAGAGATTGTGTTAGCAGCGTTGCGAGAAGGAGTCGTTTTGGGTAGCGTTCTTTTGAACAACTATGCCTACTTTGCGGCCCTCGACGAACCGTCGGCGACGCCAAAATGTCTCGAGATGTGTGCACGATCCGCTGGAGGAATTGCGTTGTTGTTCTCGTCTGGCGCTGGCTTCGGTGGACACTTTGTGACGCTGGTGCCTGTTGGACAAAAGGCGTGGGCGATTTACGACACAGACAGGGTGACAAACGTTCGTGTTCACTTTGGCGAGGCTTTGGCTGCCGCGTGCAGAAGTCGTATGTCAGCGACTGACAATGAAGTCGTTGGACTGGTGCCGCTGATGCAAAACGTGCGCGACGATATCACCATGTGGCGCTTGGCGACTCTTTGCAACATGTCAGCGGCACCGGAGGCGGCTGGCGGGTTTTCCATCAATGTGCCTATATACAGTCCGATCGATATTGAGGCGGCGTCTGTTGCGATGGAACGACTGAATGTCGACACACTGAATTTGTTTACATATTTCGCAGCGCGCAACAGATTCGAGAACGAGTTGAGTGAAAAAGCCGAAGAGTTGGCGCGTTGTTTGATCACTATTGGACGCACAAACATCCTTAATTGGCGTGATGCGGCACCGCTGGCTTGTAAAGCGAAACTCGACGACGTACCAGTGATATTGTCACAAATGGCTTCGCTGCAAAGAAGTTGGCTTGGCGTCCTGTGCGCGCCGTCGTCGGTACTGCCAAATCGAGACTGGTTTCGTTACGTTGCAATTCATCACTGCGCGCGACGACTGCGGCAAAAACTTGTTTCACATGGCGGAAGCGTTCCGCTGTACAAATTGGCCGCAGCGCTGGCCGCAATTGCAGTGACATGGCATCGAGACGCCGGTGAATCGGCGGAACATGTCAGACAAAAGTACGCGGCACTTCACAACTTGTACCGAGACGCAAAGCGAATCGGAGTCGTCGAAGTGTTTGGAACTGTCGGTAACACCACCGCCTTTGAACAACGTGCACTTCGCGATATCGACAACGAGTTGCACGGGTCGTACTACTTTGCCAGAAATCGTCTCGATAGAGTGTTGTGGCTACTGTTTGCGTTTAATCACTGCGAAGTCGACATCAGTTTGCCAAACGACACACTATCGCAACTCGACAATGGTTTTAGCGACTCTGGTGAACACGACGCGGACGCAAATGCAGCACTAGAGATACTGAGAAGCCGAGCGTTTACACCGATAAGTCGAAGAGACGGTATGACTATCGAAGGACAAGTGGAAGAGTTTGCAAAGACTTTGACTGGTACTGCACAAGTCAAAGAACAAGCATCAGTGCGTTACCGGCGGAGTTTGATGGCGCCAAAGTTTTCTGCCAAATTCGCCAGTTTAGGCGAAGGGACACTGCAGAGGAAACTCGCCGACATATTTGCCTTTTCAACGCTGTATGCTATCAAACCGATCGATGACGCCAGGATCGAACAAGACATTGACGAGTATCCTCATCTCGTTGAACAAGCGTGTGTACGGTCAAGCGCCTTGTTGGTGTACGGAAATGCGTTTGACGCGTGTTGTATCGCGCCTATTGATGTCGATTTCGCGACTTTGTCGGCTCGCGTGGAATCGAACGAATCGTTCGATATCGTATACAATGGATTCGATTCGTTTACAGCACTGCCACGGGGTGTGAAACGTCAATCTGAATAAACTCTTTTATTTCGTACGTCGCGAATGATTTGAAAACACAGTTCAAGACGTCGCATTTTCTTGAGTCGCGAGTATATCCACATACACGGCAAGTAGTCCAAGACGTATAAAATAACAAAGGAAGTCATTGCGTCACCGAAACACACGACTGCGTTCATGATGATGCGGCGGAGTTCGCGTTCTGGTTTACAATGAAGATCGATTATCATCGGACCTCCGTACTCGTAGTTGCTAAACTTTATCGAATGTCGACTGATGTCCAACTCGCTGCAAATGGCCGTGACTAAATCTTTCGTTTGATCGCGCGGATATAAAACCATCACTGATGTGCCAATTCCATCAATATTTACGTCCGACTTCCACAAACAGTAATCCATGCGACTGATAAACGACTTCAATTTTGATAAAAATATCGGCCAAGTGCAGTTAGAAGGCTTTGCGAAGAACACTTCGATCTTGTCTTGTCGCACGTAATCAAAGAATTTAAACTCCACGTTTTCCAAAGTTTTGACCGGCTTATCATGCAATCCTCCGATATAAATATGAGACAATCCAACAGGCTTTCCCAATTCAAAGGTCATCGGTACCAATGTCACGTCGTCGTTGCAAAAATTGCAACTAAATACGAACTGATCTGTAAGCGTTTCTTTTGAACACACTGTTTGTATCACCGGATGCGTAGTATCGAATCCAAAATCGTGACACATTTTCACACATTGTTCTTGCGACAATAATCGATTGATATCTATTTCAATGGTAAATGTGAGTTTACTGTTAAATCCAGCGCTGGCGTAATGTTGTCGCGCGAGACGCTTGTACACTTTAAACGGATCGACAAACATTCGCGACATGCGCAGTGGAACTAATATCGATTTCTTTTCCAAGTAACTAATCCAAGCCTTGTTGGCTAGCGTCCCATCACCAAAGCAGTAGTAGTCGGCAACTTGCAAAATGTCAAATGGTCGCGGCCTCCAGTTTGCAAAATTACCAGTGTCGTCACGAATAATGCGAGGAATTATCAAATCATCGTTCATTTTTTATTGCAGATGCGATTTTCTGTTATCTTTGTCGCCGACTTTACAAATCGTTCGATCGTCTGAATTTTCACGATGCGCGGAAACAACCACATCAGCGGCAACCAATCGATCAGTTCCAACAGCACATAAACTGGCAGATGCAAATTCGTTAACGCTAAGCAGGCACCCAACAACACCGTGCGAATTTCTGGCCAACTGTATTGATATTCTTCATACCACGTAACTCTATCGGCGCGGTAGAAAGGAGAAACCAATGTCAAAGAGACTTTGTACGAAAGGAATGCACGTATTGTGGGGTATTTTTCCATCAATTTTGCAGCGTATCCATAATGATATGCGACTAGCCAAGTTGTCTCAACTATATCAAGTTCTAGGTGTTTCGACACGATAATGCAGTTTTGTTGACGCATCGAACTGTCTGAAGGTTGAAATGGAGGTGGGTTGAAACGTTCTTTTAGACCTTCCAACACAAAAATCACTCCGCCCCATTTACTCCGCAGTGCCTCGAAGCGACACTCTCGAGGTCCATCTGCAAGATTGACAAGATCATAATCACCGGCAATGTTAACTGTATCACACAGTCTGCAATCGAACTTTGCGTCTGGCGTAGTGAGAATTTCTATTGAACGACACTGTCTTTGCGGTAACATGCGATTTTCTAAGAATTCGACGCGAGCGAAAACCATGTTTGGCGTACGACGAGAGTAAAAGTTTTGCACAAATCTGTGCGTTTCGTCGAAATCAAAATACTCCAACAATTTGCGCACGCTTGAAACACCAATGTATTTCATAACAAACGCATCTGTTAAATCGACGTCCACGGCCAAATGCAACGACCCGTGTTCGATGTCTTCTCTCATAAACTCATACGTCTCAACTGGATTTGCATAGTTGGCACTCACTTCCAACGGAATATAAATCCAAGAATCGTTGCGGCGACATGTACACGTTGCTCGACTACCGTCTGCAAATTTCGCATTGTGTCCGTTCTCCATAAACACATGACTACAGTTGTGTTTCGGAACTGTTATCGTGTCGATAGACGTAAAGCGAATGTGAGGGCGATCATGTTTAGTTGAAATCATATTTTGGTTGAAATAACTTTACTTTGGTCCTTTTACCCTTCTTATTGATTGCAGCATCATTTCGATTGTTTCCACTTTGATCAAACGCGGAAACAACCACGCAATACCGAGCCAATCAAATATCTCCAACAATACATAAACCGGCAAGTTGAACGAGTGAAACGCCAAGCAGATGCGCAAAAGAGTCTTGCGGACATTGATCCACAATAAATGATTTGGACAGTCGCCTTCATTACTAATATACTCTTGTACAACAATATCTTTTTCGTACATGTCCCTGATATATTGATGTGGCAGCACAATAACTACGTCTTCATACGCCGCAACAATTAGTTTTGCACATCCGTAATGACAGGCTGTCAACCAGGTTGTTGTGACAATGAGACGTTTAGCATCATCGTTGAAATCAAAGCAAAACGCGGTGCGTGTTCGGTTTCCGTATTTTGACAAAATACGAGAAACATTCGCCACAATTTTGTCGTGCGTCGCTTTGTCAGCACATGCGAAAATGAACAATACTTTTGACCACTTGGATTCGAATAACATATTGTAGTCTTTCTGCTTTTTCACAATGCTGTTTGGCTGAATGGCAAACAAATTGTTGACCTCGTAGTAGCAGTTGTTTGGATGACGTGTTGTTACAATAAGACGATTACGATCTTCTGTAACATTACTGTGGTAACACATCACAGCAATCAATTTTTTCTTGAACATACCACTTTCGACACAATGATGTGTATTGTCCAAATCGAGTTTGGTTACAAACTCGTCTAACGAACAGTTAAAACACCGTTCTGTAACGTGATCAGTTAACTCCAATTCGACCTGAAATTCGAAATAACATTCCAGCGGGTCTACGTAGCGTCGATCCATTGCCATCCACAGAAACGCTTCCAACGGGTTGGTGTACAATGAACTACATTCCACCGGAATTTTCAGATGGCTGTGATGAATTCCAAAGTGACGTCCACACCCGATATATCGACGAGTATTTACTGCATCAAAACTAGATTCAAATTGAGGCAGTACGATATTAGTGGCTTGATGTTTCGCATGTATCGGCAACAACGATTCGGCTGATGAAAAAATGTATGGATGATCGGTTTCCGTGGCAATCATAATTTATTTAGTGTATGACGAACCACTTTGAAACTGAAATGAGTGGAAATAACAGCAACACAGACCGTGAGAACTTTGTCTCGATACACGCATATCACTTTCTCGAGTTGCAACACAAGACGTTATTATTCATCGAATCTGAGACACAACTGTCGCTCGGTTTGATTGCCGATCAAGAAGCAGATGCGACAATTCCTCGCAGTTGGTCGTCGCGAGCGGTGATTAATTCGTCAAACTTTAGAATCGAGCAGTTGAAAGATCATGCATACACAGTTCGTCGTAACTTCACGATGTACTTTGATACTCCATACTTGCGTAAACAGTATCGATTCGAAATACACCGGTGTGAAGTAATTTTGGAAAAACTTGTTGGAAGCATCGTATGGGTTTCTGATACACCACTCGTCGAACAAGAGACATTGTCGTTAACTGCAATCGACAACGACGAATCAATTGTGGAATGCAACAAGCCAGATGCGCATTTTCAGGAATCGGAGAAGCAATAACTTTTGCAAAAAACACAAATAAAAATATGACTTCAAGTGAACGTGAAGATCGAAAGCGAAAGTTGCAACAGGAACTTGCAGACATTGAAGCAGAGGAAAACGCCGAGAAAGAACGCGTTTCTGTTCTTTTAAAGTTACCGTCTCGTTATCGTGATTTGTTTTCCGGTTGTGAAAAATGGACGCAAGAACGATTTGACACGGAGAGTGTACATTTTCTCACCGCGATTAACAACGTATTGCCCGTTTTGGCGCAACTGGCGTGCACGTCGTCAACTCCGAACAAGAAAGTTGCGAAGAAAGTTGTTGCAAAGAAATTGCCAGAACCGAATACTTCAACGTCGATGTGTTTTATATGCGACAATCCGGTGTGTACGTGCGACTCCATCCGACCTGCGATAACCGAACCAGTAAATATCGTGTCTCACAGTATTCACCGAGACAGCACTAATCGTTCTGATCTGCGCTAATGTTTAAACAAATAAAAGAAAGATTAAAACATGACTTCGACACTTCAATCCGAACCATTAGCCGAACGCAAAGAACGCAAGCGAAAGTTGGAGGAAGAACTTGCAGTTCTCAACGCAGCCGAGGAAGAGGAAAACGAAAAAGCGACACGAGTCGCGATCTTTAACCAAATACCAGAAAAGTACCGACCGTTGTTGCAAGATGTGTGGACAAGCAGCGACGACAGTTTCGCGAAAGCGTACAACGAATTGAAAAATGTGTTTGGTGTTCTTGAACAAATTCGTAATTTACGAATGCGTAAACTGAACAAGGCTCGCAAAACTGAAGGTACTAATTCTCATTCCATATAGAACTTTACTCATAAACTCGTAGCATGTCAGTGCGGGATGTGTCCAAACGATTCCGCGTTGTCGCGTCTGAAACCAACAAATGTTGTCAACCAGACTCTGGATGTAACGCCAGTTCGTCAAGTTTTATTCTGAATAAAATTGAGATACTGTTCAACTTTCGAGCCAATTGGCATCTGACACATATGAGTAAGCAGATGCAGATGCCTAAAAGTGGCCATCGGTCGTGGTTTTCTTCCCATCGAAAACTGAAAAATGAGGGCCGTGCACAAACCACTTTTAGCAGATGCCAAAATCATAACTAGTTTGTGTGAATCAGTGTTTAGCAATAAACTCAATATTTGTTAAAAAGTTGATTAAGTGATGGTAAATCGCACTAACCAATTTAGTTTGAATTTGTTGATAAGTATTTTTGGCATCTGCTAAAATCAGTTTGTACACAGCCCTCGTTTTTCAGTTTTCGATGGGAAGAAAACCACGACCGATGGCCACTTTTAGGCATCTGCATCTGCTTACTCATATGTGTCAGATGCCATAGAGTTCCTATATGTGATCACTTGGACAACGCGTGGACTGTTGTTTAATCGCTTCGAATCGATTGACATTCATCCAAAGTATCGCTAGTAAACAGTTGAAAATTAAAACACTTCGTAACTATATTTATTTCTTCTGCAAAACAACTGGCATCATGATTTCAACACACGCTCGCGCTATCTCGGCTTTTATGTCAACGATACGTTTTTCTCGCTGTTCGATTCGGATTTTACGATTAGCAATAGACGTCTGCAAATCGCGCATCTTTTTCTTCAACCGTAAAACTTCTTGTACTTGCTGTTGGAATTCGGGATGATTAAGCAAACAATCAGGATGCAAGTCGGGGTGGCCTGTGTAAACCTCAGTCGATTGGATTGTTGTTGACACACCGCCAAAAACCGCGCGTTGTTGTTCCGCAACCGGTGGTGGCGTCTTGAACGATTCCACTGCCGCCGTACTGACCGAGTTAGCCCAGACTGTGTTGTCGTTCGTCAAGAAGGGGTCCAACACATTTTGTTTCTGCTTTTTGTTTAACGCACCAACCGTACCATGCATCGTTTCGTCGTCGTCAGACAATACTGTGTCTTCTGCGTAGGATGCAGATGCCGTGTCGATTTTACGTTTCTTTTCGTCTTTCTTTTCGTCTTTGTAGTTCTCCACTAACACTGCCATCTCTTCACCACCGGGTGTTGATCGCCATGCAGCAACTATTTCGCCTCGGTGAAATTGCCAAAGATGAGAAACGCGATTTGAATTTCGCGAAAACGTCTCTTTGCAGTAATCAAAGTAGCAAGACGGTCTAGGATGTGGCTTATGTCCTCGACGATGCATAGCGTGGCTATGTAAGACGATAGTAGATTTACCATCATCGGTTCGATAAGGCTCATTGCCTTTACACTGAGGTGCAAGACAAGTGTACGGATGAACCGTGCGTGCGTGTTCGATATATTCCTCCTGAGTAAGAAACGTAATCGATTCATGATCATGTGCACATGTCAATTCTCCAGGAGGCACCCAACAATCAATATCTTCATCTGTCGGGATAGGGTCATTGTAGATGTAATACGGAATCATTCCTTTGTAATCGGTTTTGGGTTTTGTTGAAGTCATCGATTAACTTTTTTGGGAACTGTCTATTGGAAAAACAAAGTTCTTTAAAAAAGGTGTTTATGAACTGTCCTAAGTCTATATCCTTCTCACCATACGGACTGAGAATAAAAGCACCTCGGCAATTCAATTGGCTAAAATCGACGCCTCGTGGCACCGGTAGTCGACAAGGTCAAGTTGACGAATTTTTCGCAGATGCGGCACATGCGACACTTTTCGCCGGTGGTGAACTTTTGGTGACTATGCAAAATGGCGACGAGTATAAAACAAAAAACGCATGTATCGACAGCGCAAACCAAACAGACTGGGTGTGCTTCGACCTAAACACAGAGTTTGATAAACGCACAATTATTATCAACAAATCGCGGCTGCTAGACGTGCGGTACATTTACGCATCTGATCCACTACCGTACGGAAATCTCTCAATGACAGAGACTGTTCGATCTATGCGAAGTTCTGATACTTGCGCTGCAATCATGGAGTTTGCGCAGTTCTTCACAGTATTCACTTTTCCAAACGAGTGCACCAACGCAAAAGAACTACTACGCAAAATGCTGATGTCTAAAGAACCAAATCGATAAACGCACTTTATTTAATTAAGTGTCTTTCAACAAACATATTTGCCAACGTCATGCTATTTAACGTGTTTCCTTCTGATTCGCACAGTTTCGTCTCTTCTTCGACGGCCTGTTTGTCCATCGTTAAATCGTTTTCTTCAGAATCCAACTGTTTAGAAAGCGACTCAAGTCTTTGCACATTCACGTTTCTCCCACTACGGTCCAGCAACACCAGCGTTTTCACGTCCACGGCGTTGTTATTGTTTGACTCTAGTTTGTCATCGTCGTCGTCCGACTGCATCACATTTCGCGGGATCATCTTTCTTTCTTTTTCATGCTTCTCGACGTGTCCAAGCATCTGCCCAAACGAGTCTAATTTCAAGGAACACACTTTGCAGAACGGGATTCCTTTTGCCAGATGCAAATCAGACTGATAGCGCGACACTGGACTCTCAACTTTATGCTTGTGATTACCACAATCCTGCCAAGTGTGAAAATCGACGTTGCAAATGTCACAAAAATATTTCGAAGTCATTTTGTGGCACAAACTGAGTGTGACCTTAAAACGTGCGCTGACGCACACAGGTAAATCGACTGTTGCCAGATGAGACCAGGAGTCGTGTTGGCTGTGATGTATACGGTCGTCGAGTTGGCGTACGTCGTCCTCATGATTGCTGCAGCCGTTTCAAAAATCGTCGAATTTGGCTGGCTTGAATATGTCCAGCATTTCACGAACTGGTCCTACACGATGCAAATCATCTTCTACGTCGTCATGCTACCAGTGCCCCTTTTGATCGCAGTCGACGTCGATGATAGCAAATTGGAAATGCTTGGTCGATTTGCAGCGATAACATTTGTGCCGCTTTGGGGTATCGTGACAACCGTCTTGGTATTGGTGATATTCATGTTGATTACTGGATCGCAACTGCTCGATTCGTTCGTCGGAACAACGCCAATCTCGATGATTGTGTTGGATAACGAAGTGTTTCACTTTTTCACCGTGTTTCGATTGTTGGTGTGGGCATCTATCAATCAGCGATTCGTCTACTTTATGTTGAACGACTTGTTTTCGCGCAGCGTTGTTCATAAAAACAAACGTATCTTTTTGGGTTTGTTGGCCTACGAGATGGTGATTGGGTCCACGATACCTCTGCTACTGTACAACGCTATATTTGACTATCAAGTCGTGTATCAGACAAGCACGAAATTGGTACTTGCTATCGTTGCTGTGCTGTTGTCACTCGTGTTGGCTTCGTCGCCAATGCTTCTATTCATTTACGGCTTCTACATGGGCTACTCACCTCTCACACCAAAATGGATGGCAGAATCGGAATTCGACGACGTTCGCGATCGCATTATCAATACAATGACAAGATTAAAAGGTTAATTATTTTTATTTCCTTTCAAAGGCACGTTTTCGTCGTCAGAGTTGAGCCACTGGTAGTGACGGTAGACAGCAACGGAATACCACAGGTATAACATCGTGTGAATCAGTTCCAGAATTATAAACAGCGTCTCGCCAAATTCAAACGTCGACGACGAGGTGGTGATGCGCAATATCAGTGCCACAATGTGCAACACAAATTGCACGAGAACCAACACAAGCAGCGTGCCGTACCAGCCAGTCGAATGACTCCACGCAAAAAAGTGAAACAAGAAGATAGCAGGTTCGAGAATGTTGAACAACGTGTAGAGAATTGTCGACTCGTTCAAGTTGGCATGTGCCGCCAATATGATGATCCACACGATGACCCAAAAGAGGAACGACAACACAGCAACAGTCCAAGCGGCGCGCGCAGTTCGCGACGACATCGGATTCGTTTAGAGTGGGTTTTGTACAAACCTTATAAGGCGGAGTGAACGCACACAGTAAACGATAACTCATGGCTACTGCCGTGATTAGTGCGGCCGCAAAACTTACCGCGCTTGCAACGCCAACGGCGACAGCGAATCTATTCATACTTGGATTCGCTATTCTTGCCGGATTCGGCGTACTTTTATTGGCAGAATTAGTTTACTTTGCGATAATCGCCGTGACCGCTGGTCGACAAACAAAGTTCAAATCTGCGACAACAGTCGAGGTTCTTGGCAACAAGTACACGTTCAATGAGTTCAAACTGGTCCCACTTTTGACGACTCTTGGTGCTATCATTATCGGCACGTTCCAACTCTTCTTTTCGTCTACCCTCTCGACGGCGAGAGGTGCCGCTTCGTTTGTCTTGCTAAACTTTCGCCAGTTCATTGGCATCTTTGTGCTTCTTGGATTGATTCTGCTGTACCGTTCGATCGGTACATCGATCTATCCTATTACGACGCAAGTGTGGAACTGTGAATTTGGCGCGCCAATTCGCACGATCATACTGCCGTTTGCCGCGTTTATCGCATTTATCTTGAGTTCTGGCATGCCAGTACAAAATTTCATCTCGCGATTCAGCAAGACGGCGACCACGAGTGCGATCTTTCGCGCCGTGATTGGCAGTTTTGCCGCCGTCAGTGTCACTTTGATGCTATTCGGCTCGGCTCTGTTGCAGTTCAATCTTGCACAAAGTCGATGGATACTGCAACCAACACCGCCAGGACAAGTCGCGCAGTTTCTCGTCGTCGGACCCGACTTCAACGAGACGTCTCATCTCGTTGGTGACGCGATCTACAATCTGCGTTTCGTGACCGACGTCGCATGTGCGCCGTTGCAGCCCTATGTCTTTGAACCACTGCTAGCACCGTTTGACGGCGAGGAATTTCCGGCGGCGATCAACAACACGTTGAACCTGTTTTACGTGCCGTTTACCCAGGGCATACTGCGCCCAATCGCCCAATACATGGTCAACTTGAACGCCAATCCCAGCGGAACGTTTGGCACACTTGCGCCTCGTCCGTCGTTCAATTCGTCAATCGATACGTTGAACTATGCGCAACGAAACTGGACTCGTTTCGGCGACTCGTTCATACCGTCATTGATCGGTGGCATCAACACCCTATTGCGAGATGTCACAGACGTACCGTTACCCGACGTGTCGTTTCCGACACGTGGTCCGCTTACACTCTTCGTCAGCGCACCAATCGATATTCTATTGACTGGTGTGAAACTTACGCAAAATCTTGTATTTCAACTCGTGTTCAATCCAAGTGTTGCGTTGTCATATCCAAGTGGCGTGCAAATTTGGCAAATCAACGAACTGCTCGATATAGTTCTCAGTTACGTGAACATAGTGACAGATTACACGACGTTTGTTAGCGCATATATGCGCGAACTTGGCAACGAATTCGCTGCTGAACTGACATCTCCGTTGAATGCGGCCGATTCGACTGCGTTGACACACTATCAAACACTCGCAACAGAGGGAGAACTGATACAACAAGCACTCAATTTCGTTGCAAACATCATCGACAAGTTGCCTTGCGTGATCACATCGTTGGCAGACGCTGTTGTTGAAACGTTGAAACTTGGCAACGATCTCGTCGTAGGTACGATCTACACGTTTATGCACGCTGCGTTTTCAAGACGTGTTGCAAGTCCTTTCGAATACGCCCAAAGTCAATATGGCGCATATCTGAACGTCAAGTGCGTCGTACATTCGACAACGTTGTTCACGATACCGGTGTTGGAACCGTGCCTCATTGGTGTTGCACAAACACTATGCAGCGCACCACTGGTGGAACTAGTTTTTCCGTTTGACTTCAAATTGCCTGGCACACTACCTGCGACGTGGAAAAGTGCATCGCAAGCGACACTAAACGACGTAGGCGCATACTGTGTCAGCCAGCCGTGTCCATCAACGTTTGTCTACGTGGACAGCGACGTAGCGATTCCTGCACCTAGCACACTCGTCAATCGCTACGATGTGTTACTGCAAAAGTGGATGAAACCTATTGCGTGCATCTTTGACTTTATTGCAAAGTTGTGCGTGGGAAACGACTGCCCGTTCTCTTCATCGACCGTCGACAATATGATACCCTACATATCACACCTCATTTTGGTGCCGATCAACTTGGTCATTCACACCGACACGGCGGTAACGACGGCATATTTGACAATCGACACATGCTTTCCGATCGCAGATATTCCACGCGATATACAAGGCATCGAAGTGGAACTTACAAATGCGTTGCGTCGTATTATCAACGCGTTGGTCCCGCTTTCCAACGAATGCGCAAATTCGTCGATCGATTCAGTCGGCTCGTCGTCATTTCTCTTTTGCTGTGCACTCAACTTTGTCGACGCGGCGTTTGGCTTTGTGGCAGACGTTGTGAAACAATTCATAAGTCAGTTGCAAAGCGTGTTGAACGCATTCTTACCGGTCGTAGTTGGCGGCGCTGGCGCAACCAGTTACACGCCGCCTCCATTCGCGATCAACGAGACTTGGGTTAACGCAGCCACAGATGCTATCGCATGTGTGCCTGCGCAGTTCATCGACGGAACAGACCGTTGCACAGACGACATCACCGATTTCGTTCAAGACCGTTTTCAGTCGGCCATGTCGGTGTTGATTTTGGAAGCGTTACTGTTCTTTCCGCGTCTGGCTATCAACGTCGTGAATGGCATATTGAATCTCGTCTTGTCGCCAAACTTGGGTGGCGTCTCTACGTTGCTGACCAACATATTGTCACCAGTTCTCTTCGGGTTTGGACGCATATTGACGTTCTTTGCAGGCTTTCTTCAGTGTGTTGACAATGATAATGCTTTTTCGCAATCACTGATATCGATTGGCATCTATTTCATTACGACCGTGAATTCTGTAATTCCGTTCGTGATCCAAGTCTTCTTTGCGGCGTTTCAGTTTGTTGTTGGCGTTATCGCACTCTTGCAAGGCAACGTCACCATAATTGTCGATGCGGCAAGCACACTGCTTGATATTGCCTCCGGACTGCTAATCGCTGTGCTTGGACAACCGTTTGTTTGTGGAACAACAGATGCTTTCTGTTTTATTGCCATTGGTATTACGCCGTTGATAACGGCATGCAATAGCGGTATTGGTGCCAGCAACAATAACTACAACTTTACTTTCTGCACGCCACACCGCAAGCGTTCGCTGGATGACGACTGTTTTCAATTTATCGCCGAGTTTGGCTACAGTGCAGCCGAACGAATTAGTCGCACAAATGCAACAACTGACCACGAGCATCGTGTTGTGACTTGTTTTCGCACTGTCAACGAACCTGGCGCGGTATTTTCGGTGCTGGCGCAACAACAGAAGGCACAACGCGTATTTAGTGATCTCGCGTCGTCGGCACCGTCGATGATATATAATCACTTGGAATCTATGAGTCGTGAGATCGCAACTACAGCAGTTGCGTTGCAAGCACAACAACTCGATGCAGCCGAATCGACATCGATTCCACATGTCGATATGCCACTACGTATCGATTTTGGCCTTTTTGTTCGGTCGCTGAATGCAAAACTGACTGGCGACGCAGAAACAGCGTCGTTGTTCACCAATGCGTACGTATCGCAACACGAACCAGTTCACGCCGCAAAACGTTCACTGCAACGCACGTTTCCGTCTCATGAAAACTTCATCGTTAACTTGGCTGCAGCAAGTCTGCATGCGCAACAACTACTCAACTCGCCAGTCGTGTGGCGAACGAAAAAGACCAACCACACGACCATCGCGAACCGCGCAGTTCTTCCAACTACGAATTCGTTGTCATCGGTTGCCGTTGGCGGCGCACTCATTCACAAGCATTTGCAGCACGCGGGAGACGTTTGGTCCACACGTGTCCAGTCTTGGATTCGCGCAAAGATTGACATTGCCAACACGCCGCGTTTGGTGCAAACTGAAAGTGTCGGTGTCGCTGTTGCAAAGCAAATCGACAGAGGCGTGTACAGCGGTTCATCGATTCGATACATCGACTCGCGCGGTCACACGAGTCTTGCGTCGTGGTATGCGTCGGGCGATCTCGTCGCGCCTCTGGCGGTTACGATCGACGAAAACTTGTTACCAGTCGTCGGTCTTCCGCAGTGCGACGAGATGACACAGTTTGTCTGCACTGATTGCAAATACGTCGACGACTTGATCTATGTCAGTGAGAAATCGTACAACAGTGCAAAACATTTCTACAACACCAGTAGCAACGAACGCGGCACGTTTGGCTACATTGCGGCGCAACTCGATCGCACGCTGACCGACGTGTTGGTCAATCCTGGCGGTAATGACACGTATGCGACTGAACCACGCACCGTGGTATTCATCACGACGCGTATTTGGAACATACGTTGGGCATTCGACTGGGATCGGACCGAGTTTCTCGACATCGTGACAAATACATCGGTGACGTGTGACGCCAGTGATCCATTCGCCGACATCGATCTCGACCAAGGCTACATCGATGCGTTCAACCAACTGTTGGGCAATCTTGTCACATTTGGTCAACAAGCGACGTGTCAATTCTCGGCGGCACCGGCAGAGATATCGATGCGTGTCTTTGAACGTTACGTCATGTGCGATTACGACGAAGCGTTGTACAGCGTGGGCAACAAAGGCAGCGCAAGTGTCGACGGTCCACAGCAGTTGGTCGACGGTTTCGCCAACGCGGCGCTTGTCAACGTGTTGGTCGGCACTGTCGTTGATCTGATTCCTGGCACATCGATGACTTTTATGATGGCGTCGCCAATCTGGCTCTACTTTGGCACTTTGTGGTTCGGCTACGGTTCGTCGCCGTTTTGCACTTTGCCAGGCCCCTTCCAGATGTTTGGCGCATATCCGGTGAATTTGCCGCTCGACGCATACGGTGTTCTCGAATCGTTTCTACCGCCGTCGTTGCCGTTCCCATTCGCCCTCATCGACCCAACAGTTCGCGATCACTTTGCCACTGTCAAGATCACGACGTGTGGCGACGTTCCGCCCGAGATCAACTGCACGTTCTACGGTTTCACAGGCATCTACGACAACATCTTCTTCTCGACCGGCGTTTTGTTTGGCGACTCGTTCAACAGCGGCGCTGCATCTAGCGTCGGTTTGTTCTCCGACGAGGCGCGCGAATCGGCCGCGAAATTCACCGAGGCATACATTGCCGAACTCGACGCGAATTACAATGCAGGCGACGTTTGCAACCGTCAGACATTCTTGACGGCGTTCATCGGACTGATTGCGCTTGCAGGGCAACTGTTTGTCGATGTGGCATCTGCCCTCCTTTTCGTACCATTCTTCATCGCAGTGGCAGTGATCATGTTCATCTTCATTTTGCTGATCAACAAGATTGGCGACCAAGTCGATGAATACTACATCGAAGACAAACGACTCGACTCCCCGAAAGAATAACTTACACTCAACACGCACAAATAAAGAATGACAACAAAAAAACGCAAATCAAACAGTGGCGAACGCTTTATTCCAGGCGATTTGCAAATGACGTCGGCTGAGTTTTTCGATGTTCTTGAAAAATCTACCGTGATGGCGTTTGAAATGGTGTCCTCTCTGCGACCACTGGCTCTTAATTATACGCAACTGGGTGTGTTGCTGGACGTGTTGGAAAAGCGCAACAAAACAGGAAAGTACCAACAAGTTGCACTCCAGTACAGTTCGCGCATACAGTTCACATCGCCTCGTCATCCAATCGCGATTGTGTCGTTCAAGTTTCTTCTGACTGGCAAGGACAATGAGCCAATGGATGCATTTGCTGTCAACGATTTCATCGACGAGTTGGCGCCGCTGATGTTGCGAAAAAGCGGACCTGCTGATATGCGGCAATTTATTGCGTCAAAGCATGCGAAAACGCAAAAGACTGAATAAACTAGTTTAATATTGATTGTTTCGCAAGCATTTTCAGTTGCTGTTTGCGTTGCGAATCGTCCTTAATCTTGGCGAGCATTTCCAAAAGTAGAGAAATACTCTGTAGCACCGTGTCTCCGCGCAGTTTCTTTGCCAGGGCGAGAAGGTCTTCTTTCGACGTTGCATTGCCATTTTCCCAATTTTCCAAAGCGGCCGTAAACGCGATGCTAGCGTCAGACGCCAAAACTTTTCCATCGACTCCGACTAAAGTTGCACCACTCATTCTTTAAAAGTAGCAGATGCGTATTCTGGTAAACACAAATTCTTTTAAAGATGACTTCACGCGCAGTGAAACGTACGTATGACATCTACATGACAGCAGTCGAAGCAGCAGACTTGTTCGCTATTAATCTCACAGTCAAGATTGATTTCGAGTTCAAGGTCTACATCGTCGACGACGATGACGCTGAATTGAACTATCGCATGTTTAAGTGGTTGGTACCGATGAACGGTACTGTCAAAAAGATCGAAAAGACAACAGAGTTGAATTCACCATCACGTCGAACGGTTTGCGACTCAAGTCGACTTCGCGGTACTTTATGTCTCACGGCATATGTTTCCGACGGAACGCAGCATGTTTACTCGTTTGAGTCTTCAAAGTTTGAAACCAGTGATGCGTTGAAGAAGTTGTATTTTGACACGAAAAACAACGACCCGCCGATTGTGTTGGTTTTAAAACTTTGCGAAACTACGGACACTTATCTACTCAAGGCAGTGTCGATGGAATTTGGCGGAACAGAACTCAAGAATTTCGTTGCATCTGTTCGCAAAGACGCGGCTAATCGTGCGTTGCCAAGTATGGTGACATGTGCAAAACGCGCATGCAAAGAAGAACAATACGATGCAAGTTACTACGTCGGAAGCGCTGTACTCGAGCCTTGTGGAGATGCGAAATAAAACAATCACCAATGTTTATTTATCGTGTAGTGTGAGAAATGGTTGCGTCAGATGTATAGTTTGCGTGTAGCGATGTTTCAGAAAGTCGAGTAGTTCACCCCGGAGTGTCGCGTACTTAGTTAGCGTATCATTCACACCGTTAACCAAGTCTATCGATTGTGCAAACACAATATGCTGTTCGAGTGCAGTACGTTCACCGAATAGGCTGTTCTCGCTCACAACAAGCACACCACTCACCAACGCTGGCGCACAGCGAATCGATTCGAGAATGGTGTAATCGTCGTTGGCATGTAGGTTGACGAGAACTCGACATCCTGATAGTGCTATGTCTCGGTGTTCTCCGAATACACGAATTTCGTGAAATCTTGCACCAAAACGCGACAATAATTCTTTGATGATTTTTGATCGTCTCGGCGATGCAGTGCCAATTGTGCACACATCAAAATGTTTAACGCGATTCCACAATCGTTCGTAGTTTTGTAACAGAGGAAAAAACGGCACAACCTGTTGTGCTTGCGGTCTGAGAAGTGTCGCTAGTTTTTTGTTTGCGTCAGAGTAGTGCATAATTCGAGTAGATGGATACATTCGCACGAGTTTAGCAAACAAATCGCGAACACGTGAACGAGTCATTTGTTCTGACATTAGCATATACAATCGATTTGTTTTGTGCGCCAATTGCACCACTCTTGATTCGTGCAGTGGAAACGACGGCCACGGATCACTCACTAAGAGTACACCAAATTTGTTGAATGAAGATACGAGTGTCATCTGGCGTGCGTCGTCCGTATTACACATCGTCACTGGTCGTTTTGAGTACGCAAATTGCTCTACCGTTTCCAATAGATATTCACCAAGCCATTTTAGTATAGCCGGTGAGTAAAATACGATCAACGCATCGTCGACGTCTTCAAGCGCTGAATCGAACAAACGACTGCGTGTTGACGCAACAGAAATAAAACACAATAAAAATATCATTCAAATAGACCAGTTTAATTGTCTCGTTTGTTTCATACTAATTTCACTACATCGCCAATTTGTAAACTGGCATCTGCCAAACAATTAGAATTTCGCATCTGCAACATTTGACAAACAATGAGTAAAAATAGCAATCTCGTGAAACGTGCACTCGAGGCGTTTGATGCGGCTGATGAAGTGGCTGCAGTGCGCGTTCAACAAGAACAACTGAAGATTACGTTGCGGTTAATTATTGTTGACAGTCACAACCAACAGAAGGCTGGTACGCCGGCTGCAGTTTGTCACGTGATTGTTCCGATTCGTGGCGAATCAACAAAAATGTTTGAAATGCAACCGTCATATACAGACGGCGGTAAAATCGAATTCGCAAAAAATCATGTTGACGATTTGCGTGCTGAACTATATGTTGCGTTGTACGATTTTGACGAGCCTGATACGCATATGTTTCCGCAGACGAAGAAGGAAATTATCACGAATGAGAAAGGCCATGCGACGAAGATTCAGTTCCAGTTTAAAGACACAACGACACGTGAAGAAGTGACTGGCTCGCCGCATTCATTTTCTGTATCTGTGCGAACGGTTCCAAATGGCAAATGCGAGTTTGAAAACGTCAAGTTTCAGTTTGACTCGTCTCATCACCCGCATCTGGTCAATCTGTGTGAGAAAGAAGCGTGTCGTGCACTGGCTCGTCAAGCATTGGGAGTGACAAAACGACTTGTGATGATGGATAAGTAAATAAATGTTATTTATTCGCGAACAAATTCAGGCGAGCAAAGAATCTTATCGCCATACGGAAACCGTTTTTCCAAAGTCGCAAAGATGTCGACTGACTGTGCGTCCTCCAACGTGTACATGAGATCGCTCATGCTGACGATGAAGTAGCGACCCGCCGCCGATAGCGCAAACACGTCGCATTGAAACAAAACACCTTCTCGTCCAAGAATCGTCGTTTTCTTTTTCGACACACGCAGCGCTGTGATCGTGCACATTTCGTTGTCGGCTTCAACACCTTTCTCTGCGATACCAAGATTGTCGACAGTTAACAATGGGCCAGTTTCTTCGTTGTCGCACGTTCTCGCACCACAATGCCACCAATTAAGCGCACTATGCCAACCGCCGACCAGCAGTTTCGATAACCCTGTTTCTTTTGGCAGAACTGTTGCAGCGTAGATTTCTTCTTGAGCGAAAACAAACGACAGCCAAAGCAGAAACAGTGTCATAACGTTTATGAGTTGTATTTTTCGAAACGTTAGATCAAAACTCGACAATTATGACTGCGGCAGATGCATCTGTCATTAGTACGATGATATGCGACATGTTGAGTGACAGGTCGTTCCATCGCGCGTACGAGTCATTCGGCAAGTTTCGTCACATGTTGGTTGGCAATGATGTATGGCGGATCATGTTCGGTATCGCCACCAGTTACGACCACGTGCAGTACAATCAAACTGACGAACTGCAATCGGGTCGGTATCACTTTGTCGAGTTTGTTGCTAATGTTGTCGCATCGATGGATTCGGCAGACGAATTTGTGCATCCGCTTGTTGCTGTTGCGTTTGCTTTTCACCCTGGGACACGTCGAGTCTACATAGAAAAGATTGCGAAAACCGATGGTTTCAACTTTGACAAACTGTTTGCGCCGAAACGCGCGACTGAAGTTTGTGCGACGTTTGACGAAGTGTTTGTACCGAGTGAAAACGGTCTGGTTGGCAAGTTGTCACTGCGCGATATTTATTGGGGACGGGACTTTGATACACATGTTGACATATTTCTGCAGAATCAACACGCGCCGTTTGTCGCGTCGTGGCATGGTGCGGCTGAAATGCTATTGCGACACCACTCACTCGAATACGCTGTACCACAAGTTCCGTTTCTGTCAACGATATGCCGCATTGTAGAACGCAAAAAACTGCAGTTGGACCGCGTTTCTGTGTGTGGCAACCTGCTCGACGACGATCCAGCATGCAGATGCAAGACCGTGACGATTCGCGACGCTGTTGTGGCTGCGCAGGCACTACAGTTTCGAATGGGGTTGCGTGTATGCTTTCACTTTGAATGCGGTGCGAAACGAGAAGGGCCTGTTACGGAAACAGAAATTTGGATCGAGATTTACAATATTGTTTGGGGAATGTCGCGTTTGACGAGTGCTGCACTCACCCCGTATGTCAAACTTGGTATTATCGAGTGGTGCGTTCCACACATACCCAATCGGCGTCGCGTGATGCAATACATAGAGAACTTGGCAACATCGCTCAGTAAAATTATTGCGACGCGCAACAACACAAAGAAAATAAAGAAATGAGTACCACACCGCAGTTAAAGTTTGTGAAACCAAGGGTGAAATTAATCAAGACTATCGACTCAAAGACGTCGTTTACACCAGCGCAAAAGACCTACGTCGACACAAAAACAATTCGACAGAGTCGTGAAACGAAGTTTCCGCGTTTGCGACACAATTTATTTATTCGTGATACTGAAGACCCGTTGGCCGACAGCGTGACAAGTAGCGACACAGACACGACTGTCGACGAGATAGACAAAGGACTAAAGGCGGTTTCTATAAACGAAAGCGCACGTGAAATCTAATGGCACGGGAAAACTACACAAATAAATGGCGGATGGGAGTGACGACGTATTCGATGTGGCATCTGATCGCCGCACTCGAACAATAAAACGTGAGAAAATCTGGACGAAGAAACGAAAAGATATCGATAAGGAAATTCGTGACGCGTTGCAGGATGCTCAAGCCGAAACAGACCCGTGTGAATCGAACGTCAAATTCACGCAATTAGAATCTCTCATCAAGCGTCGAAAACTCGCTACTAGCGTGGCAGATGCAACGAAAATTCACGAAGCCGCTGTGAAGAAGTTTGGTATTGCACCGAACAGTCAGTACAACATTCTGCTCGTCGACCCGCCATACGAATACAAACGAACGGCTCACAAATGTGGCACTGGGCGACAGTACAAGACGATGACGTTAGAGGAACTCTCGGCATTGCCGATCAGTGGTGTGGCGGCGGAAGATGCGGTGTTGATCGTTTGGACAACATATCACATGATCGATACAGTGTCGCGCTTGTACACGTCGTGGGGCTTCGAAGTGACGACTGTGTTTTGTGATTGGATCAAAGTCGATCGTGCAGGCAATCCGCTCTACGGACAAAGCAGTTACACGAAACCGTGTTCTGAGTTTGCGTTGCTGGGTGTCCGAGGCAGTATGCATGTCAAGTCGTCGGAATCAGTTGTCAACTCGGTGTTGTTTTCTCGTCCGCGTGGACACTCTCGCAAACCACATGTCGTTCGTGACATGATAGTGAAACTATTTGGCGATTTTCCACGCATCGAGTTTTTTTCTCGTCACTGTCCACCCGACTGGGATGGATGGGGTAATCAAACCGAACACTTTACCAACGAATGGTCGCGTGAAGAAAGCACTAAAACTGTTGACAACGCGTTCTTTCCGCGCATCATCGACAGAAAACGGCAACGCAATGATCGTATTTACAAAACTGACGCACTTGGTAGCGTCGATCGATTTGCATCAACCACAATGAGTACGTCGTTTACGCGACTCGACAACGAGTTTACTGTTGGTCCGACAGCATTCGACGCCAACTCACAAAACGACGATCACGATCACGATGGTTCGTTGCCGTGTTGTGCGCCAGCGTCAGTCATAGTGCCACACAATCAATTACGCAACGTGGTTCGGCTCGATGCCTTTCTATACGATGACGTTCGTTCGTATGACGCCGTTCGCAACACGCTATACACGTTGAATTCTGAGAAAACTGTTCGCGACAACTCCAAAGCGATCAAGCAAAAACAGCGTTACAACAGCGACATATTGCACGCGATTTTGCACAATCCTGGACGCAATAAGGTCCGTGTCTCTGATCCAAACGCTGAGACAACTACAAATAGGCAGAAGAAATAGCATAATAAAGAATGTCAAGTCGAATTGAACGATACGAGTCTGGCAAAATACAACCACCTCGTTTGAAATTATCGCTTGTCGAGTCGGAAGAAGAGGAGTCGTCTGATGTCGAAATCATCAAACCACGCATGCAAGCCGTCGCCGAAAATGTCGCAGATGTCAATTATTCGCCACGTCGACTAACAGATGCGGAAGCGAACGTGATTGTCGCAGTGTTATGGCAAGTGCAATTGTTGCACGACAAGAGTTCAAAACCCTTCTTATGTGTTGGCGATGAGATCGAATATCCTTCTAATCAGCAAGGAAATGTGACGCGAAAAATCTACGCCACCGTGCCAGTCGCAGCAAACTTGTCGTCTTTGGCCGTTTCTCCGCGATTCTCTTACGAAAACTACCTTGAATTTGGCGTCAAGTGTCAATTCATCGTTGGCGAACAGACGCGTGAGATGCAAGGTTTGCGCGTCAACAACGCACGCGTTCCGTTTCCGTTTCAACGACGACACGCAAAGGAAATACAATGGGCTACATTTAATCCGCTGGTTCACAGTGAAACACTCGACGATAATCGCACGACGGTCGTGTTCATCGACAAACCGAATGTGCCGCTACACGGCGATAGTTTCTTTCTCAGTACGTCGGTCGCGGGAAGTGTTTTGAATCAAGTTGGCACGTCTCCAAACAGTTACGATCTCGACGATGAGGAGAAACAACGAAACGAATCAATGTTGCATTTCTACGACGACACGTATGTGCCAAACGTGTGCAAGTTCACGGCGACAAACATGCACGGTCAAGATGAACGCAATGTTGCGTCAGATGGTACGTCGGTGAATATCGTGTTTACAAACGCACCGTTTATGGAGTTGCAGAAGTGGTACAGAGCGAAAAAGCAAGTGCAAGAATTTCTCACGACGTTGAAACGAATTGACGCGGTCGTGAAAAGTGCGATCGTCAATGGCGAAAAGTTTATCTAATAAAATCTATACCTATTGTGCAACACCATTTAAAACCTGATGCAAACCTATGGCAATCGGAAACAAAATCATTGGACGAAATGTTCTCTGATTGTGCGTGCGACCGTGTTGATTGCTTTGGCGGCGTTTGTGTTCTTTCTCGTCTACGGTATCATATTCATGCCATTTATCAATGCGTACGAAAAGCATGCGAAGAGTGTCGAAGAAGCGAGGACTCTCGTCAGATCGAAAACATGCATCGACCCCGAGGTCAAGGCGGACCTTGGTGACTATGGAATCAAAATCTGCGCTCAGGCTGAGTTGCTAGTATCGAAAGACATCATGAAGGCGGCTGTTCTCGATGTCTTGAATAGCATCAATTTCTGCAAGGAAGGCGAATGTATTATCATGTCGTTTAATATCGTCACGTTTACAATCATCGCGGTGGGTGTAACGCTAGTTGGGTCGGTGTTGTGTGGCCTGTTGTTTGCCGCTTGGATTCTCCACAGTCTGTACCAGATGTGGCAATCTGATTACGAAATACCGCTAGTCGGTAGTACACAAAGGGCCGTAAAAACTGTCTTTCGACAGGCGACACACGATAATTGCAAAGAGAAAACACACACAGATTGATTTATTAAAAAACGTCTTTGACCCATTTGTCCCAACGCTTGAATACTTGTTCTATCGTATGTTGTTTACTCCCGATCGGACAACGAGACAATAGACGCGACGCCGCATTATCGGCTGCATGCATCATGTACAGAATCGCCATAACAAAAATGACGACGTTGTCATGTTGCGACGACGTGTAGTTGCCGCGTCGACCGCAAAGCGACGGTGCCATTGATTGAAATGCAAGAACTCGAGTAAGTGTCAACGCGCGATTCTCCTCAGCGCACATTTCTGAATAAATCTCCTCCTCACATTCGCGTGTCAACAACAATCCGTTTGCACTTTTCTTCGCTGTCATTTCCAATCGCACCGAGTATTGTTGAAATCCAGTGAACGCAACACGCACGAAATGGCGGGCCGACCCGGCAGCCCAACGGTAACTTTCGTATAAGACTCGCGGGTCTGCAAACGCACCGCTCGCAAGCAAATTGTCGCAGATTGTCGTCCTATCTCCAGTCGCATGTAGCACTTGTTCGTATGTTAATTTACCAAACGTGATCGGTCGTGCAACGTCAAAACAAATAGACGCCGGAAAATCGTTTAGATGTAGACGCGGTTTTGTGGCGGCTTGTCGTATTTTGGAGAGTCGTTCGTTAACCAGCGTGCCGAGACCAAATGCAACCGCATCTGTTCGTTCGATAAAGTTGCGCACCAAAGCCGATGCTCGTGCGTCGTAAACCGACTCGCCAAAATATTCGCTCGTTTCGTCAAACATTGGTGCAACAACGCTAAGACGCAGTAGATGTTTCGTACGCCGCAGCGTCGCGTCGAACAGACACCAACACTTGCTAGTAGATTCACATTGAAGCGGCCGCCAACTGGTGTTTTTCGTATGCAATACACAGTAACAAGTGCCGCGAGTTGACATGCACTTGTCGAGACCTCGATTTGATTTCGTCGGCGTACATCTCGGCACTTGCTGAACACATGCCGTCACGTCGTGGTACGCCGCACGCGCCTCTGCAGATGCTTGTCTATAAGTCACTGAACAACTCGTGTCTTCACCCAATGTGTATCGAGTCAGATAAGATTGTTTTGTGAGACTTTCGACGCGCGCCTCCAGACACATATCGGCGATAGCAGGAGAAAACGCGCCATCGAGAGTCGGACAGAGTTTGTTGCCGCGAAACGACGCATCTGCAATCAATCGCTGGTCTAGAAATGGCAAAATAGGATTCTGCGTGTTTTCGTCGGCAAAAAAGTGCTGTTTCGTGTGACGCAACAACGCGCAGGCGCCTCGAAGGTCTTCGTGATGTGCTTTGTTAATATTAGTGTGACACGCGCGAAGAAATCTGCGAACTGTCCATCTGAGATCGACAAAGAATGCGACCGTGCACGTCGTCGGTTCGACACCAAACGTATGTGGTACGTGTTTAGCAGTAGCAAAGACCAGTGCCAAATTCTCGTCCAATGTCGCAGAAATCTCTGCATAGTTTGAAAAAACATCAAGTTTTTCGTTCATAATTTGTGTTTTATTTTTCGCGCATTCGTTCGCCATAGATGGCGATGAATTCGTGTAGCATCTTATTCTTCGACACACCACGCATCGCTGCCGTGATCGCTGGCAGTGCCGCACGCGTGTTGTTGAACAAGCGACTGATGTTTTGAGCCACCGGAAACATATACGCTTCTCCGTTGGCGTCGAGATTGCGCAGTGCGGTGAGTGATGCGACATCGTAGTAGACGACGCCCGACGTGCGAATAAACTCGATAAAGTTAGCGCCGACGATCAGCAGTTCGTGTGCTTGTTTTTCGTTTGTTGGCTGTAGACGCCTTTGCGGTGTCGTTGAGATCGCAATAATGCAAACGTCCGCCCAGATGTTTGACGCCTTTTGCCACTCTGGTTTCAGCAGGTCGTTTTGCTTTGCTGCATTTATGAAAGCGTCTGAAAATGCAACCGACGCCAATTCGACAGATTCGTCGAGCGAGATTTGCTGTCCCGACGCAAGATGACGCATCAGCCCAATGACTTTTGGCGCCCAAATGCGTGCCACCGCACTGCCAGCCATCACTGCCAATTGTAACTGAACATCGTCGTCCGATAGCGATTGTGCTGCAACCGATGAGATCGACGAGCGATAGACTGGATCGAAAACTGCTTTCATCGGCGCAGTCATTTTCGACGTTTGCGCAATCGCAGACCACTCGAGGCCAATCAACCACGGTGCGACTCGCACACCGATCAGACCACCGATAATAAACATGTCGCGCCAAACGCGTCGCACCTCTTCGCGTTTGTTGCTTGTGACCTTTGACATCACATTGGTCAGTAGTGTTGCGACGTAGTCGACAACACTCTGTAGACCAACTTGCGCTGTCAAACTGATGGCAATTGTTTGCGCGAATGTTAATGAATTGGACGCAATCGCTGGCGACGCAACGACAATCATTGCAATCGACGCCGCGTTCAACAGCGTGTAAAGACTGTCTGTCGTCGAAGCGACGCTAAAGCCACAAATCGACGACACGACCGACACCAGTTTGCTACCGCATTTCATCACCAATGAGACGAGAAGTTTTGTCAAAGCGACGACTTTCGACAGGCCGACGCCACAGCAATTGCCACAACATTTCGTTAAACCTTCCCAAACTTGTTCGGTCACTGCCGCCTCAGCACTCGATACGATTCGCGTCGCATTGTTGATCACGGTTATGCGAGGATTGGGACCCAACGCATCAAGGTCGGATTGCGACATATTCAACGACTTTAACACGTCGGCACGAGCCGTTGTCTGTTGGTAGCGATTGAGAAGTTGTTGCGCCTCCTCAACTTGTGCTTTGCGTTGTCGTGACGCCTCGACATTGCTTGGATCAGTTGGCGCATTTTCACTCACCGCACCAATCATGCGACCGACGGAACCTGCCAACCATCGATGCATGATCTTGACGAGCCAATCACAACATCCAGTGTAGGCATTCAAGAGTCGCGCGCCAGTCAGAACGACGCCGCCGAATTTGATAGCCACTTCGAGCCAGCCGCCGAGGTGAGATAGCGACGAAAAGGCCGACAACAGTGTGCGAAACGTCGACGCGTCCGATGAGTAAAAGTTCAAGAACTTTTCCATCGCGCTGTACACGTTGGTCAACGGATCGGTGAACGTCTTGAACCAGCCTGCATTGCCAGTCTCGAGCGGCGTTAACAAGCGTTTGATCATCGCGATTGTGCCACTGTCATCCTCTGGATTCGCCGACGCACTTGCCATCGTCGACGCCGCAGACATCGCCGCAGTAACGGAATTCACTTTCGCGTTTGACCCCGCAACGGCACGTGTTGCCGCAACTGAAAACGCAGCCAACGTCGGACCGTACGTCTTTGACGCGTTGTCGAAAATCGACAACAATGCAACTTGCTGTTGTGCGCGACCGACGTTGGCGATGATGACGTCTTGTCTTTCTCGCCCCGGCTCGAGTTCAAACGCGGTGGCGTTGTTGACAACCGTCCACGGGCACTTTTCCAGCGATGTGTTGTCCTTGATACACGCCTCAGTGTCGCGAATCGCGTAAACGTACTGATACGATTGGCGTTTGTCGGCCAACGAGTAGTCGATTTGAGGCGGTTCCTTTTCAAGTTCTTCGATCGTCTTGTCTGTCGTGGCAAATTGCATGACGACGGTCTTGTCTTTGAGATTAGGTGAAAACATCGCGCCGTTGACCTCGCGTGACACGAGTTTCGGATTTGATTCGGCTTCGCGTTCGCCAAGAGAAATCTGAACCGCCGTGTAAAGGTCCGCCGCTCGTGCGTGCGACGTTGCGCACGTGTCTTTGTAGACAGCGCGAACAGTTTCTGTCAAACGACTAGTAAGTGTTGGTAAGATATCGGCCGGAACGTCTGAAGACTTTCCAAGTTTCAACACGAGGTCGTTTTGCTGTCTGACTCGTGAGATAGCGAGACCAAAGTGCCAGTAGCACATCAGATCGACAGTATATGCTGTTTGAATGAACGTGTCGATGTAATTCAACATCTTCAACACAATGCTTCGATCAGTCGGTAGCGACGGCAACTTGTCAGGAATGTCGCTGTCAAACACGACATTCTCGTTGCCAGGAACGTTTTTGATATCAGTCAGGAGTGACTGTACAGTGTACTCGATGCCGTATCGTTTGGCGCTGTTGGCATTGGCAAACGCGTCCGAAACAAGTTTGCCAAACGAGATGACTTCTTGTTCGGCTTGATTCGATCCAAAGAACATTCGAATCGCATTTGCACTCTTTGGCGGACTCACGTAACCAATCAATTGAACGTAGCGATACAAGTAGACAAAGTATTTCAACGCCGCCTCCTCGTACTTGTCGGTGCCTGCAAAGTATCGCATCACTCGATTAGGTGGGTGACGCGACGCAAGGCCTTTACCAAGACCTCCGTTCATGACAAACCCATCGAATATCGATTCGAGAGGATCGGTCGTGATCGGTTCATTCGCAGCGCGCGTTTCTCCAGTCTCTGCGTTTTCGTACAACATATTGGCAAGACCTTCTGTCGTGTTTCCAGTGATGTTAGTCTCGTTGGGTGGTACGAATTTGTGCACGATCGCATATTCACCCAACAGTTTTCGCGCGACGTCGTTGGCGAGAATTTCGTTTGTGATAGTCACTCCATCAACCTCGTACGATTTACCGCCTTCGACTTCAGCAGGTTTTTCGCCGTCGTCGTTAACGGGCACCGTCACAATTTGTTGAGTGCTGTTCTGTGCCTTATCAAGCGCCTTGTTGAACAGCGATTCCATATTTGTCTCGTTCACGTTGAACGCGACGCATTGTTTGTTGTCGAGAATTACGGCAGGCAACAACGCCGTCTGATTTGCTGCACTCTGTATTTGTGCGTCACTGATGTTGACAGGCGGCGTCGGAATCGACACTTGCGATGGCAATGGTGAAGGTTCTTCGAGGTCCTTCGTTTCCTTTTTGCTTTCCAAGTTGAGGCTGTTGATTTTACCGACCATTTCAGTGTTCCATCCGTACACACGCAGCGTGTTGATCTCTTCGGCGACAAACTGATCAAACTCGTTTCGCATCGTACTGTACGCGTCGATAAGTGCTGGTGTCAGTCCACCCGCTTGAATATCGATAGCGTTGTCGTTGAATAGTTTCTCTATCTTTTGCATCGTTGCGATTTGCTTGATGCGCATGTTGCCAAAAGGCGTCACTGTGATTGGAGGCAAGTTGGGCACTCCTTGTGCACGAAGAATCATGATGTAGTTTCGATTCGCTTCAAGTGCCTGGTCGTAGTTGAGTGCGTTCGTTTCCGTCAGGCGTTCGATACCAGACGCGAAAAAGTTGTAAATCAATGTACCCTCTTCGAAGGTGCCATTGTTCTGGTTGACTTGACGCACCCAACATTTGATTACATCCAGGCGTTCATCCGTGAAATTCTTTCGACTTCTGGCACTTCCAGCGAAAATGTTACTAACGGCGGATTGAAGCCATTCCAAAAAGCCTTTTTCCGCGACACATTTCTTCAAAATGGTCTTTTCGTCAACAATCGGGATGTTGAGGTCCGAACGGTAGTTGCTGTACGTCCACAAACTGCTACCACCAAGTAACGCGACTGCACCACTAATGACCAGAAGTGCACTCGCAGTGGTTGTGGTATTGTCTGCCAACGACAAGCGCGACATACGACTGAGGCGTGGTGCGCGACTGTAATTCAAAAGGGCCGAAACGAAACGCTTCGTCTCAACACGTCGATCGACGATTTTGCTTGGAACAAGTTCCAGTGACTCGGCACGAATTGGTTTCACTCGTGAGCGATTGGCAACGTGTTTTTGCGCACGTTTGAAAAACGCCTCACCGTCTTTGCGTGCATCGACCCATTCCATCGAGGCGACCGTGTCGTCGGTCACAAGCGATTCAACCCAAGCAACATCTTCCGACATCATCTTCTCTTTTCCGCGCAGTAAAGTGCGCAACTTCTCTTGCAACGCTGCAGTCATCATGCGATGACGCTGCGCCGTCACAAATGCCATTTCGGCATCGGGACGTGAGTCGGCGCGCGACAACGCGGCAAATTCGTCCGTCGTATGCTTCAGACACTCTTCTATCGTTTGCACAACAGTTGGATCGATTGGCTTTGGCAACGCAATGGCACGCGCAACGTTTGCGACTGCACGCAACAAGTGAGGCATTGCTTCATTTGGATCGATGCTGTTGACCACGATACGTTGAATAGAGTGAACTGCTGCGATAAACTGATCTTCAAAGTCGGTCGGCATTTTTATTCATTGTTCAACGTAATATTTATATAATGCGACCTATGTTCACCAAACATTCAACATCGCCGCAATCAACGCCATCCAAACCACTCCAATTGTCGCCGAACCGTTGGGAACGCCCTCAAATTTGCACAAAACGTCCTCACAGCCAAGCACTGATCGCGGACGCTTACACTCGTGTTCAAACGGCTTGCGGCAATGCCAACCACACGATATTTGTGTGCACTGAGTCTCGCACGCAGTTGTGTTGAATCGGCAACGCAACGGTCCGCATTCGACCGAACACGCGGGACACGAATCCTCTGGTATCGCGTCACCAATGTTGCTGCAGTCAGATTCGCAAGCGGGTGGTGTGCAAACAGCGTTGACGTCGTCGGGATGACACAGCGCGATGCAATTGGGCTTGTCACACATCGGCGTACATTTCGCGCGACACACTGGATCGTCAGACATCCATCTGCACTCTGGACCATCAAAATATCGCGCCAATACAAGTGTCGCCATAAAAACTAGCATTTAGTAGTACGAACAAGTATGTTAATGAAATTGTAATCGTTCCGCTAAAGGGAAGAAGCAGATGCAATTTTATTAAACAACGAATGACAACTACTGTTGACATTATGCAATCAACTCTGTACAAATCGCTCAAGAAAATGGGCGTTTCGCACAACACGGCGATACAGGCGTGGACACACACTCGCAACAAAAGTTTAAAGTCAAAGACGTTGTCTGAGCGACCTCTCGACATCGATGCATACACTAATATCGGATTTACTGAAGACGAGGCAATCGAAATGCAGACAGCACTCGTGGCAGCAAAAGGTAAGGCGAGCGACGTAAACTTTATTCAAGTTAAAAGATGCATAAATTAGGAGAAGACGCCGTTGACGGATTGCGTTTCTGCGACCTAAATATGAAATAAAATGAGTTCGAATTCTTCAACAGATGCGTGGACGTCTCGTCAACTGGGTGGCAATGGTCCAACTGTTTACAATTCGCCTACGCCACAACGAAACCAATACCTGAGTGAATTTATGTCCAGTTCGATGTTGCAAGATGCAACAAAACAAGCATCTGCTGTCACAGTAACAACAATCAAAGCGTTTACACGAAAGTCCGTCGACATCACGCAAGGCAATCTTGATCGCTGCATCGAGTGGGCGGATGAACACGTACGTCAAGGCGACGACAACGAGATCGTATTTACACCGATGTTGATTTTCAACGAAGAGATGCAAGGTGCGACGAAAACCTATCGCAAAATTCAAGCACGAGAGGTGAAGAGTTTTCTCGAATCGGTGCACATGCGCAACCAACCGCTGTTTCTACACGAGATCGCACCAGAAGATGCGCCGATCAAACTTGCCTTTGACATCGAACTCGATTTTACGAAAAAGGAAACTGTCGAGGCGTCGTTTCAATCGATCGACGAGCAACTCCTTGTGGAACAATGCAACGAATTTTGTAGCATGTTGATTTCGCGTTGTCTCGTGCTTCTGTCTCAATTCGCTGGTCGAATACTTCATGAACATGGAGTCTATCAGACTGATTGCACACGCAGAGGCAAATTCTCTCGTCACTTGACGTTCGACTGTTCAGATGCCGAACACAGTTCTGTCGTATTTGTCTCGGACGCACACTGTGCCGCCTTTGTCGATATGGTCATGCAAGATGAAGAACTGCAACCGTACGCGTCGCAATACGAAGTCATTATTGATCGCGGTATATACGACACGCGTCACCCGCTCCGCACGTACTTTTCGGCGAAGCGCAGTGCGACGCACCAAATGATGCGTTACGCACCAGACGGTGGCACTTGTGACGCAGAGATAATGGCAAAATGTTTGCGAACGTGTTTTATTGTGCGTCGCAACGCGTCAAAGTTCTATCGTCAGGGCGACCAAGAAAACACACTTTACATCACATCGCTATTTGGCATGCATGAACCAAACTACTTGCCCGATCTCATCTCAATTGACACAGCCAACCCACCTCGTTCGCGCGCACGTCGTCGCACCACAAATCGAACGCAGCAAGTTGGTCAACTCGTCTCAATGGAAAAGGCGATTCTCGAGTGCGGAGAGTTGGCGCCGTACGCACCAACGCGAATCATATATCAATTTGACAAATTGATCGTCAAGTGCAACGGCGTAAAGTGTTCTGCACACGTCGACGGTCAACATCGCGAGGACAACCCGTGTGTCTTTATCAAAGTGAATCTACTCACACAGTCGTATGTTCAACTCTGCCACTCGTCGACTTGTGCAGAGCGTCGCAAATCGACGCCCGCTGCTTCACACTCACTACCTATCGACGTCGCAGAAGAAGTCCGTAGATATCTCAACAGCCGAGATTGGGAAGGCGCTACACCTATTGGCGCAGACTTTATCCTTGCACTCGGAACAAACAATAAATAAAATGACGAATTTGCCGATAAGCAATTCGCTGTCCGAACTGTGTAACAATTTGAAACTACACAACTATCCGTGTCTGAAGTGGCACGTCGATTTCATTCAAACGCTTGTCGATGACGACGCAGATGCATGCATCTGCACAACGAAGCGACGCATCATGCTTGAGCGGCGAAAATACGTGACGCATGGATTGCTATTCAACCTCTGTTTTTACCCGAACGAATTGAATCGGTCTACGAAACTTGAGAAAACGTGTGGAACAAAAGACTGCGTCAATCCGAAACATCACCAATTAACTCGTAAAAAATGGACAGTCGTCAAACGCACTCAACCACTACCAAGCATCACGGAACGCGAACTGTTGGAACTCTATCCTGTCTACGGAGTCGCATCTGCCGATACCGCAAAAAATAGACGCATCGACAACGCAGCAAAGTAACATATTGGCGAGTAATGTTTGCATATGGGTTAATAAAATCAGACGCGTTTATTCATCTTCGACGCTTTCAGCCCGCAGTTTTTCCAAAGCGCCAGGGTCGACAGAAGCAATAAACGTACTCATCAACGCGGTCGCAAACGACGTCCAAAGAACGTACGGGCCGACAAAAAACGCGATGGACCACCACGGTTCATCGGTAAAAGCCTCAAGAATCATCACAGCAATAGCGGTGCCGGCTACCAAAAACGTCGCGATGAACAAAGTAAACATCTTTGCGCCAGATGGTGCCCCAAACGCCCAGTTGAACAAGACACCCCAGAATTTATTCAGCAAAAGATTGGCGATCCACAGCGCAAATACCCAGTCGTAAGTGACTGGGCTATTTGAATAGTTTTCCAGACGTTGTGCGAACAAAATGATGTTGATCGTAATCAGTACGAACAACACTGGCCATACAACGCCAAATATCCATTGCGGTGGTGCCAAACAACCGCGAAGACCCGTGTAATTGGCCTTGGCGGTGGGCGAGGTGTACGCAAACTGCAAAAACACAAATGCTGCGACGCCAAAACTCAGCGCCCAAATGTTGGGGTCGATCATTAGTGTTTATGATTGCTTGCTCAGAACATAATAGAATCTTTTATAAAATTTGTAGAGAGGGCAACCGTATCTTTATTTGCTTGCATCTTTCTTCGCGTCGTCGGTCGTTGTTTTGATTTTCTTGCGAAACGTCATGTCGACCGACAACTCGTGCAATTCGGCGACTATTCGTAAACCCTCGTCAGATTGTTCATATTCGTTTACGTTCATCAACTTGTCGACGATTTCATCGCCGGCGTCGTTCAGTCTATTCTTTTCGTCAGGCTGCGTGTGGCGTTTAACCTCATTCAAGCAGTCGTGAATCGCCTCCTCTTTATCGGTAGAGACTCTAGAACACAGAATGGCGTTGCCGTAATACCCATGGTTTGCTGTTACACACCAGATGCGAATCGTACTCATCGATTGTTTAATTTAGCACGTACTCACTCGACCAGAAGAACATTTGTGCAGCAGATGCAAAAAGTTAACAAATAAACAATTTATTCAAATTTTCACCAACAAAAACAAAACAAAAAATGTCAGCAGTGATGAATTTTATGGCACAGTTGCAGAAGCAGATGACGAATATGATGATAGCCAAAGCAATGGAACAAGACGATAATGCCACGTTGCCATTAAAGGGCACGTACATTCGTTGCATCAACGGCGGTGCAGAAGAACGTAAACAGTTTGAAGGCCAAATCGGACTTGTGTTGAAGACGACCGCAGCACGACTCACTTACGCCGTGTTTGCCGATAACGACGAGATGAGTTTGACTATGATTGATTTGAAGCCTCCATGTTTCACGGTCGTTGACTTGAACAGTGTCACAACACTTCATCAAAACAAACTTCAAGTGTGCTGTGATACGTTGGCTATCGCAACGGCTAAACATCTGATGCCAATACCTCGAAAGTTCACGGTATCGGTTGCTATGCCGTTCAAGTACGGATCGCTGGTCAAGCGAAACGACTCTGAGACAATTGGTGTTGTTTTTTGCGTGGAAGATGCAACTGATTGCATCATGTGGATCGACGCGACAGCATACTACTCCAAGGTGCCGCACGCTAGTTTGCGTCAAGCGACGAAAGCAGATGTCGAACGTTTGTCCGCATCGACTCTTCGTCGCTTGACAACTCTTGCGGGATTTGTCGCAGCAAAAGTGATGCGTTCGGTTTTCTCGACTAGTGCCACGCGAGACCGCGACATGGGAGACTTTGTTGCACCAATGTATGCAACAACGACAGAGAAGCGTGCGACTCCCGATGATCAAGAAGCGTCGACAAGCACAAAACGTCGACACGTCGAAACAAGCGACACGAAAACGAGCGAATCGACTGAAAAGGTGCCAACCAAGAAACGCAATCGCTACTACGCAGATGCGAAAACCCCGTCGGAATAAATTGCATCTTCAATCCTCCAATTCAGCGATTCAATTTTAATAGTGGTTTTTGTATCATAGAAAAATCAGAAAGAATGACTAATCGATTAATTGGAAACATTTTACAAGCGCTACAAACTTCATTCAACAAAGGCGTGATATTGAAAGCGGCGTCAGAAGATAATGGGTTATCGCCACGCAAAGGAACGTTAATTCGTTCGGTACGATCTGGTGAAAAAGTTGATCACGTTCGCAATCAGATTGGAATTGTTTTGAATACTGATGGTACTGGTGTGACGCACGCAGTGTTCGCTTACGAAGGTTCTCGCGGAGAAGGTGCTTGTATCGTTGATTTCATGTCCCGCGACTTTGTTACTGTTCCAACGAATCAGATCACGGATGCTATGAAGAAAAAGTTTCAATTGTTGTCGGACACGGTTGTGCATCAAGCCGCGAAATCTGTTCTTCCAACCAACACGTTTTCCAACACTGTTCCGCCGTTCAAGTACGGATCGTTCGTCAAGAAAAGTGGCGACAATGTGATCGGTGTCATGATCGCGACGGTCGGCGCGGGTCTCGTTCATGTAGTGTGGATGGCTCAAACGATGTACATTTCGATGACAAACGCAGCGCATCTTCAATTGGCAAAGGTGAGCGATGTTGGTCTTCTGTCGGCATCTGATTACCGTCGAGCGGCTTCGTTGTCGGGGTTTGTCTGCTCGAAACTGGCGCGTTCGTTTATTATGTCGCCGTCAACACAAGGTCTCGATATTGATAACTACATTGCTCCTGTCGCTATATCGGTTGCCGAAAAACGCACATTCCGCGATGCGCAAGAGGAGTCGACGAGAACAAAACGTCGTCGTGATGCAGATGCCAAAAAGAAATAAATAAATTAAAGTTTAATTCCATCGCACACTTAACAAATGAGTGATTCTGAAAACGACGACGCAAACGATAAAGCGGCAAATCACGATGCGTTGAGTTTTCTAATGGGTAATCTGATAGACGACGACATGTTGGGCGATGCGTTTCGCGAAGGCGTTGACGATTTGCTGGACCTCGTTGCCGACGTCGACATACAAGACGGCGATGAAAATGACGAAACGTTTCAAATGGCGTCGTCCGCATCTGCTGTGCATCATCGCATGTACGTTGATCAAGCCGTCGAACAGCAAACGAAATTGGACGAAATTCGCAAATTCTTTGGCTTTGGGCGACACGTTCGATTAGAAGAAGTCGACGTGTTTACCGACGTACCGCCACACGCGTGGCTTATCGACCGAAAGTACGCACGTCAACACGGCGAGAAAGGCCGCGTGCACGAAGCGATTCGTCGCGCGACCGACAAGAGTCAGACAACGCGACCTGAACTCGGACGAGGTTGCGTTGTCGACACGCCGACAAAAACAGATCAGATTGTTTTGCCCGCCTGGGCTGCTACAGCGCCACAGTTGCGCGCAAGCAATACTGTTTCGACCGTGCATACCAACTGTCTGCCGAATCAAGAACGATTTGCAACGAACTATCCATCGACAAACTTCAATCGCAACACGTTTGCGGCGACAAAGATACGCATCGATTCGACTGGACTATTTTTCGATAAAGGTTCGGGCGTGGTCGCCGGTGCGCCAGGTGCGATGGCGTCTCGAATTGCGTGCGCGCAGTTTGTCGCCTTGTTGCAGCGCATGGACGCATTACCATTCGAACTGTCGAGTAGACTGCAAAACATCGTGTGCAACGCCAGTTGCTTTCGCATCGATCTCGAACAACTGGCGCAACGCTATCGTTTGAACACGCGATACGAGGTGACGCGATTCCCCGGTCTGATCTTCCGTCCTGGCGCCGGTCCGTGGGTGTTTATTATATTTCCAGAGAAAATCATTGGCACTGGCTTTACCGACTGGGTCGAAGCGAATCTCGTGTGGCGTTGGCTGTTTGCATGCGTGTTGTGTCAATTCAAGGACAAGAAAGACTTGATGCAAGAGACGGCGGCAGAGAAGAAGAATCGCACCTACAATACCAATGCCAGTTTCAAGACCGCTTTGCGTGCCATTTACGCCGAAAACGCACACAAAGCGGCGACCGAAATGCTTGAAGACCGGAAGCGAAAATCGGTGTTGGATAGAGACGATGCCTTGCCCGATTTTCTCTCGTTGTGGAAAGACGTGTTGAAAATTAAGTTTAACTCATGAATTAAAACTTGCATGTTGTCCAATTTATAAACGTCACCATGATTCAGAAAAAGTTGGGTACTTCGATGCGACTGCTCGCACTTATCTTTCTCATGTCGACTGTTGTGTCACCACAGCAATCGAACGACGGCGGTGTCAAACCACCTCGAATCGAAAACTATTGGCGCGCCGATAAACTTTCTGCGACCGAAAGCAAAGCGTTGAACTTTATCGAATTCTTTATCGAGGCCGATCTACCCGTTCTGCTGTCGGCGTTTGGTATCATAGCGTTAACTGGGGCGCTCGCATTTGGTTTACCTCCGCTAATGGCGTGGTGGCTTCTTGTTCTCAGGGTGCCAGACCGAATTACGCGCGGTGTTGCCGTGTTGACGTTTCTAGCAGTGGCTCTATTTGGACTCGCGGTTGCACTGTCGCTGTTCGATTTGGACAAAACGTCTCTCGTATTTAATCTGAATCTACTGGGAATAGCGTTGAGTGCTGGCCTCGGCTTGCACCTGTCGAATATATTTTCAGGCATGTTGATGCCAATGACGTCGCGAGCCGAGATTGGAGACGAGATTATCATCATTGGGGCGGGTGGTCAAGTGCGTGGCGAAATTGTCGAGATTGGCTTTTTCAACACGTATGTCAGAACAGCCGTTTCAGACGGAGACAACGTCGAGTACGTTGACAACGACATTCCGAATCACTACTTTTCAACTTATCACTGCACTCGCATACGCAAGAGCGACGTCGATAAACGATTGAAAATCAACTAACACTCATATTGTTTTATTTGCGCTATGTGTTTTTTGTTTACCAAGATTCCACTCGCGTACTGTTCCAACGCCTTCGTCCAGATTGTTTTGCCTTGATGCGCATCGATACATTCTTCGATACAGTACGCCAAATCGCCCGTGAATGTAGTCGATTCTTCGTTCCTCGTGGAGTCGTACGTTACGTGCAGTGGGTCGTGACGAACAACATAGACATCGCTTGTATTGCCAATGATTGGATGAAAATGTTTCGGAATGTTAAAGTTGGCTGCTTGCGAGTGTCTGACAACGTTTTTCGTCGTCGTGTTTTCGATTCGCGGATTTATCATGTGCATGAAACTGCCGTTTTCGTGTCGAAAGGCCACGTATCGGAAAAAGTGACCAATCAGTGGTGCACAAACACATGGCAACGTATGTTCAGTGTCGTGTTTTATAAGTGCAAAACTATGCATGAACATCGTTTGAAAACGCAACGTAAACTCGTGCTTTGGAAACAACCCGATCGTCTCCGCATCAAGCGTTACAGAAGGTTTGATCATCGTTCCGTTGGCACATGTAACGTTCATCACCAAAAGCATGTTTGCGTATTTCAAATGACTTCGCGCCAACATCGTTTCATGTGAGTACGGTTGCACTTGTGTTGCAACCGTAATTCCCATGCCAACACCAGCGGGAATAGCAAAATAAAAGTACAGCACCGTTGCGATAATGAACAGAATGAATACGGTCAACAAGTGGCGACTGCGTTGGTCGTACCAGTGTATAAACTTGGCCAATCGATATTCGGTGTCAGTTTCACCCCACTGTTGCTTGCGAGGTAAAGGTGTACCCATCACGACACGAGATAAGGTGGTGTTGGTACTACGATTTGGACCGCTTCTGTCGATTGATACTGCAACGGCAAGACTTTCGTGTTCCATGTTTGACAAATCGGGAACGACAGTAATCGGTGCTTGTGTGTTGCGCTGTCGTAACGTCGATTTGGCGTCCGCAAACGGGGGTTGGTCCACATGGTTGTCGACTGCAGGTCCAATTCCGATCGACAACTCTGGCTTTGCTGCGTTTGTTACTGACATCGGCGCGTCGCCTTTTATAACCGGCATTTACATCACTGATTAAACGTGAATTTATCCATGTCGAGTTCATCACGCACAACACGCCGCGCTGGTACTAGTCGCACAACGCAACGTAAACGCATTCGCGACGACGAGATCGCGCTCGGTGAAGACGAAGACACCAGCAAAGTGGCGCGACCTGAAGAAGTGCCAATCGCACCAGCAACTGAAACAACGACAGCAGTTGTTGAGGACCCGTTTGCACTCGTAACTGACCACACTGTCGCCACTGGTGTGATTTTTGGCGCCGAGTCAGAGGCTCACGACGCACGCGAGCCGCGTGGGCGCACTGGTATTGCGCGCATCATGGATACCGAGGAAGCAGTTCGTCGACAAATTGGTATTTTGGCACCAGACGCCGCACAACAGCAACGTCTGTTTGTCGGCGCAAGCAAGTCGTCGAACGCGCCACCGTTTGTTTTGCGAGGTCTGTCACAAGTTGTGCCAAACGTAAAGTACCAAGAGGTTGCCGAACAACGCAAACGCTTTGAGGACCAACGCGCGTACATTGTCAAACAACGCGAACTGTTCGATCGCTTGTTTCACAACACACAACTTATGCAGCCGTTGTACTTTCGCGAACAGTTTGACGCAGAACGTATTGCGTTTTTGCAAGGGTTTCAACCACCGCAAGCACTGGTTCTCATCATACCGCCATCGAAGAAGATCGAATTGACTGCGTACTGGCGTCGACATCTCGGCGACGCGGCGGAAGAAGAAATGGCAAAGTATAAGTATAACCCCATCCTCGAGTTCGGCACACGTTTTCTCGGTCAACAGTTGATTGGTTATCACGTGCGACCAATCGTGTTGCGTCGACTCGAACAGTTGAAGAACTCGACTTACGAAGACATGCCAATCACACTCGAGTTGCTTGAAAAATACTTTGTCGAGTACATCAACGGCGCGTACAATCGTTTGATGACACTAGCAACATCGACAAATCCAGACGTGATGTACGAAGATGTGCATCAGTCGACCGACTTGACGTCGCTTGGCGAGGCTTTCACGTCGACGTACGAAGCGGCGCCAGAGATGTTCTACTATGCTAGCGTCTTGACACTGAACGCTAATCGAACGTATCGCACGTATTTGACGGCATGGATCGCGTCGAAAAAGTTTTCACCCGAAGTGGAACAAGACAAGGTGCACCAAGCGACGATATCGACTCTCGAAACGTTCGTGAACAACATGATCCGCACGTACGATCGATACCAGTCGAACACAAACAACAAACCGTACTTTCACTCGAGTCGTCCGCTGTCGATCCTTACCTACAAAAACCAGTTTCGTCGCTTGCTGTTCCTCGAGATCGCAAAACATCGCGCAGACAACCTCGTGACCAGCGACGTCGCGCGCAGCATGTTGGCCGAGTATTTCACCGCGCGAGATGCGATGTTTGACGCGCAGATACTTCTCAACATGTCGCTTCAGTTTCCAGCGCTGTTGGATATGGCGCGCGACGAAGCGTTGGAAGCGCTGCCAAACGCAAACGACAACAACGATCCAAATGTTGGTTTCATCACTGATCGCTACGACGCAGCGATCGCATCGATTCGCAAATTGTGGCCAAACTACCCGTCTGATCCGCGCGGTCCACACAGTCCGATCGACCCGCCAACAGCACAGTCGGTTGACGTCATCGATCCGCAGACGCGTGTTTCGACAATCGTCGTCGATAAGTTTTCGCCCCACGATCTGTCCTACCCGATCGACGAAGTGCGAACGCAACAAATGGTCGGCGAAATTCAGTCGGAAATTGACAACATTGGTCTACAATTCGATCCGAATGAGACACACGACATGGCAAATCGACGTCGCACTGCTATGGGTGTTTTGTACGCAAATCGCGTACTGGCTGTTGAACTTTCGCAAGCCGAATACCTGCTGCGCAACGTACTGTCACCGACTGTCGAAGTTCCACTAGTCGTTGATCGAATGATCTACGACACGTCCGAGTTGGTGTTGCGCGTGCATTTCGAGTTGTCGCCTCTGTTGGCATCGCGCATTATCTATGCAACTGGTGGCGATGAGGTGTTGTTGGATGGCGAGGCTAAAGACGCACTCGCGACTCTGGAAAAGACAGAGTTTGTCGTTTCGTGGTATCACCGACCGCTGTATGGGAACAAGGAAGAGGAATTCCAACAACAAGTCGTCACTGGTATGCAAGAGGCGACACTTATTTTGACACGTTCAGGTGACGATATCGACAATGCTGGCGCGATCATGCAATTGGCAGGTCGATATCGCGCAGTGGCGAGACTTTTATCGAACACCGACATTTCGTTCGAGTCGGTGTTCGAGGCGACCGTCAATGTGTTGGCGCAATGTATTCGCGACGGAAAAACCTTTACGCCGACGTTTGGCGTCACTCGCCATCACGGTGAATGTATCTGGCGTCCAACGGTTCCAACGCCTGAACACTGTAACGCGGTCGACGAGTTGCAAATCCTCGCGACGCGTGGCGCCGAAGAGTACAAAACGTACAAAAAGACACAGAAAGACAACGCAGCGAATGCTGGTGGCGCATACGTTGCGCCGTGGGGAGCCTCGACGACAGAGAACTTGCGACGTGTCGCATTGATGACGCCTGAAAACATCGCAGAGATGTTCACTGTTCGTAGCATCATTGGTCAATTCATCGAACGTTTTGCAGGCAACGTTCGAATGTTGGGCAATCAGGGCGCTACACCACTGCCTGCGAACGACATGCAACTGTTTGTGCGCGCAGTTCAAGCATTCACTGTTCTCTACAAGGCCGAAAGCGACGCCGCCGAGTGGTTGTTGCAGCCGCGTTCACTCGACGAACCAGCGGTGATTGGATTGAGACAAATGGTACAAGCGGCCTCGCGTGTACAGTCTTTGACGCTGGCAGATGGACTCGACGTGCAAACTAGCAGCGCTGAATTTGGCACCGATGTCGAATGTGCACCAATCGCTGGATTGATACGACTCTTGCGTACACCATTCGCTGCCGCAATGCAAACGGGTCGCGAACGACGATTTGTTAGCAAAATGCAAGGCGACTTGAACGTGTTTGCAAAACTGTACAAACAGGTGCTAGCATCTCGCAATCGGGTCGTATTGGATACGCAACATCCTCACTACTCGCCAGAAGCGGCGGAATTTATGGAGAAACGATTCGACGCCAACTTGGAGACGTTGCGCGTGTCAGATGTGCACGGACTGGTGATCAGCGAATCGATGCAGTTGCACAAACTGTTCATCGACACGGCAAGTAGTAAGGAACTCGAAAACAAGATCGTCGGGTTGCCGCGAACCGTGTTGGAACCTGTTCGTCCGACGTCGATTGACAATATGCGTCACTTGTGGCGAGGCAGTCACACGTTTGTCACGTCGATGCCAGATTTACTTGTTGTCGGTCGTTCGCCAGCCACTGTCGCCGGTACTGATTTGCCCAAGAAACTATTTATTGTGCAACGTGGTTCCGAACCGCTATCGCGTGGCTACGATTACAACACTCTTTACGAAAAGTTCCTCGGCGCTTTCACAGACTACAACGCGTCGACGACGCAGATGTTGTATGTCGAAGTCGCACGACGCGTGACAATCTACAACTACTTTGCGTTCATGGCACCACCGTTATCGCCTGGGTCTTTTCTTGAGGGCGAAGTGTTGGAACATCGCATCATCGACGGCGCCTATCGTCATCTCACACTGTTCGAACCGACGCCTTTTGAAGAAATAAACTCGTAAATTGCATCTGACTCAAAATCAAAAAGGTAAAGGATGACATCAAAACGTTTTTCAACTATTCCGCGCATCTCGTTGCACAAATAAAGAGAACGATAGGAATGGCACGCACAAAACAAACCGCACGCATCGAGGCATCTAAGAAAGGAGGAAAGGGTATCTCTCGCAGCCTTGCGGCCGCCGCATCGTCAAAGCCACGACGCACGCCCGCGACAAAAGTACCACGCCTCGCTACCGCCAAACCGGTTATCGTCAAGGATCGCAAGAAGCACAAGTGGCACCCTGGCACTGTCGCGTTGCGTGATATTCGTCGTTTCCAAAAGAGTATCGATTTGGTGATTCCGAAGGCGACGATGCGTCGTTTGACAAAACACTTCATTTCGCAATATGCAACCGACGATTTGCGACTTACCGCAGTGGCTGGCGAAGTCGTTCATCACGCCACCGAAGCATTCGGTATTATGATGATGGAAGATGCGATGTTGAATCAAGTCAACGCAAAGAAACAGACGCTGCAACCTTCACACATGCACCGATCAATGAGTTCGTTCAATCGCTTCCGTTCGCCTGGTTCGACAATGTATTTCGATGTGTCGAAAACCGAATATCCGGGACGCGCCGAAACGATGAAACGAATGGTGCAAGCGAAAATGGAGATCAGTCGCAAGTTGCCGCAAGTTCGTCGACGAAACCCACCGAAACCAAAGAAACCAGTTGTTGAAGTCGAAGAACCTGTTGCAGATGACACTCAACCAGCCGACGAAAAGGCGCAAGACGACGAAAAGGCGCAAGACGACGAACCAGCGGTGGAAGAGAACAAAGACGAAGATGCGGCTGCGTTGTCTGAGGAAACACCACAAGAAGAATAAACATTTATTTTTGATGTACTCTGAATTAGCACTTCACATCGACTGTTGTTTCCACAAAATCAATTTCACTTTAGGCAGATGCAGATGCCTAAAAGTGGCCATCGGTCGTGGTTTTCTTCCCATCGAAAAGTGAAAAACGAGGGCTGTGTACAAACCTATTTTAGCAGATGCCAGTTTTCAAAACCACCATGTTGAATAATATGTTCTACGTGACCGAGAGGTCGACAAGAGGTCTTTCGACTCGAGTTGACGTGAAATCACACGATAAGCGCATGCCCAGTCGATGGACATCTGCCAGGAAGCAGATGTGAAAAAGTGGCCATCGGTCGTGGTTTTCTTCCCATCGAAAACTGAAAAACGAGGGCTGTGTACAAACCAAAAACTTTTGAGTTGACCATCGCTTGGGCAATCACCCTATGACGACCTTGTTATGTGTGAGATCGTAATTGCCAGCGACACGATTTCGATCGAGTTGACCACATGTTGTTAACGAGTTGTCGGTGTGTTGGTGTGTTGGTGTGACGGTGTGTTGGACGACACATGAATAAATTATAAACATTTCTAGCAAACACGTTATATCTAGTTGCAAATTTCATCATTTCGACGTTTTTATTAGCAAATTATAATAACCAGTCTATCAACAGGTCATCACAACACACGACCACTAGTCACTCGTCGACCAACATATGGTCATCTCTATCGAAATCGTGTCGCTAGCAATTACGATCTCATACATAATAAGGTTGTCATAGGGTGATTGCCCAAGTGATGGTCAACTCAAAAGTTTTTGGTTTGTGAACAGCCCTCGTTTTTCAGTTTACGGTGGGAAGAAAACCACGACCGATGGCCACTTTTTCACATCTGCTTCCTGGCAGATGTCCATCGACCGGGCATGCGCTTATCGTGTGATTTCATGTCAACTCGAGTCGAAAGACCTCTTGTCGACCTCTCGGTCACGTGGAACATATCACTCATCAGTGGTCATGTTTAGCATCTGCTAAAATGGGTTTGTACACAGCCCTCGTTTTTCACTTTTCGATGGGAAGAAAACCACGACCGATGGCCACTTTTAGGCATCTGCATCTGCTTGATCACATCGAGTATGTCTCACAACTATTTTAAAAGTTTCATCCAACTCAAACCAGATTAATTACACCAGTTCGTTTCAACTTTGACCGCGTGAGACAAAGACAAAACTATTTTACAGTAAGGTTGGTTGACAAATTTAACAAATAATGAGTGACGAGGAAACAACTTTCAGTATTACGTATGATAGTAACGACAACACGCTCTATCTCGACGGGCAGTTCATTGAACGATACGCTACGTTTCGACAAAAACTGTCGAATGCCGTTTACCGCGACTGTCGTCGATATGACGACGAAGAAGATGGCAAAAAGGAACGCACCATACACTTTGTTATTAGCAATTGCGATGGTGGCAATATTCGTCACACGTTTGCGTTGACTGGGTTAATGCGTATGTATCAAAAGAAGATGCCTATAAAGTACACATTACACTGCCTTGGCGCACTTCAAAGTTCGGCCACGTTGTTCATGACTTCGGATGTGTTTTCAAAAGTAACACTTGATCGCAACTGTCGCATAAAACTACACGAGGTGCAAACAGAAATCCCACGCGGAACTAACCTGGTGAAACGACAGTTTGCGGTGTTTGCCGCAGAGACTACTGTCACTGAAAATGCGATGTGTGCCCAGTATCGTGACTTTGCTGCAAAGCGCGGTAAAACGCATATGGATTGGCAAAAAGTGCTTGACAGCGGTAACAACGATCCGTGTTTTACGGCCGAACAAGCGTTTGAGATCGGTTTATGCGACGAAGTTATTTAATAAAATATGCTGACGCACTCGATTGACAAACACCCTAACCAAGCAAACATCGCAACGCCTCGTAAAGTTTTGATATGTGTTTGCAACAACGTCGTCGAATGAAACATCGTTTTAATCACAATGGAGGAATCGGTGCCGTAACTGCCGAAAGAGTAAACACGACCGACTGCATCAAAAACGCCATGTCGCCAGCCGCTGCACTTGTGGTGCTGTAGAGTATTACGCATGACAGACACGACATGGACGCCAACGCCAATAAATTAGACAGTGTTTGTTGTGCCACGACAAGCCACAGTATGCCCAAAATCACAAATCCAGTCAAACTCAACGCGATACCAGTCGACAAGTTGAACGTATCACCTGGCATCATTATCGGCAACAGAGTAATGACAACGAGAAAAACGACCGCAGTTATATCGACAAATAACATTAAACGTTGTTTTATTTAGAATCGATAATGCCATTTACAATGGTTGCGCGTACTTGCTGCAAAACATTTCGCCTTGCACGGAGTTGGCGACAAGTTCGTCATAAGTCGATTGCGACATTCCGAGCGATGCCTGCACCTGACCGTCAAAGTAAATTTTACCACGCGATACCGACTGCAACATGTCGGTGTTTCGCGCCGGATTCCACTGCGCCATGCCGACCTGTCCGGGAATTTCGTTTTCGAATCTCGTTTGCGCGTGCATAAATTTCACACCGCCGTTTGGTCCAGCCGCTCTGCGAACGACACCTGCCACGAAGCCACCTTTCTTCAAATCCGACAGAGACGGCGCCGTGATGAGGGTGTTGCCTTCTTGAATCTGGTGCGACAACACGTGCGCCTCGCGCAACGTCGTCGGAACCTGCGTCGAAGCCGCAGATTGTGGCTGTTTCGCTGCAGCGACTTTGCCTGCCTCAATCACCGTCACGCCGTGTTTCTTTGTAGTTTGTTCGATCGGTTCATCGTCATCGTCGTCATCCAACGTTTGATCGAACGCCGCTTGCGGCTTCAACGACGCCTTCACTTGCGTTGGAATGATCGCGCTTTGCGACAAATCAACGCCACTCTTGGACGACATGACGCTTGACCACAACTTGGTCAAACCTTGCAGTTCGCGCTGTTCATCTTCCTTTTGCTGCTGTTGTTGTTGAACTGTTTGCACTTTCTTGCGTTCCTGATCAACTTTGGCGGCGGCGACAATTCCATTCCATGCCTTCTCGACAAACTTCTCGGCCACCTTGTCGTCAGAGATGTCCTGCGCCGTCTCAAACGCGCGATCCATCTCGGCTTTCTTCGCCGCGCGTTCTTCTGGCGACCAAAACGCATCGCAACGACCAAGAAAACCATCGACCTTTGATTTCAACAAAATCTGATGATTCTGCTTCGCGAGTGCCGCATTGTTCGTCTGATACTCTTTCAACTTTGCGTTGGTTTCTGCGAGTTGATTGCGCTGTTCGTCGACCAGTTTTTGAATCTGCAACATCATGTCGTTTGTACCAATCTTCGACGGCGCCGCAGGATCGACAGCCATTGACGGCGATGTTGCAGACTGTTCCGCCGCAACGACTGGCACAGGAGTCATCTCCACTGGAATAGTTTGCGCGGCGATTGCAGTTTCGATCTGGCGTGCGACGGCGGCCGGTGTGTTGTTCGGTGTCGCCATATTCGTCTTTGTTATTTGTGTTTTGGAGGCGCTAATATAGCCATTTAGTTTCAGTAACGCCTGGCGTCGCATTGCAACTCGCGGCCATAACGTTTTGTTCACATAGTCGTCGAGTTCGCGCGATTCAAGCACGCCAGCCATCTGCATTTGACCGGCGTCCATGTTCGGCAAGTCAGGTGGCAACGGATATCCATATCGTGCGGCAAACAGACGAAGAATTCCGTGCGTTTGGCAATTCAACAGCATGTTGCTTGGAAACACCTCGGTGACAAACGAACCTTCACGCGCGCCTGCCTGGCAAAACGACACTTCGATTTCGGTCTTTTCGATGCCACCGTTCTCGTCGGGTGAAAAGGCATGTTGAAGCGACAGTTCGGTTAGCAATTGACCGAGGATTTGATTTTTCACATGGGTCGCATACAAACAACTGCTTGCAGGTAACTCGATCAACACTTCGACTTTGTTCAGCGAGGGGACGGGACGGTAGCCCACAACGGTGCCAACGTTTGTACCCTCGCCACCATGCTCCACTTCCGATCCGATGCCAGTCATGTTGATCTTCAACGCCTCCTGCATCGTGTACTCGGTGCATGTAGATGCGATCGAGTGGTGTTTCGGCACGACGTAACCCATCGCGAACCCCATCACGTAGGTCGACGACTCGTTCAATTTACCTGGACCGTCAATCGCCGACATGGTTTTATAAAGTCATTTCGCAATGTATTTAGGTTTCGTTTTGCGAAAAAATAACTGATTGCGTCCCGAAAACGCACAAGTAAAGAATGACGGATCGAAAACAAGTTCGTTTATTAGATAAACAATCATTACCCGACGACGATCGCGCCACATCAACTTCGAGTTCGATATTGAAGAAACGAAAAGCAGTGACGTCAACAGTGGAGACTGACGCATCTGCATCGCGGGCGGCACTGGTGACAGCGCAAGTCAAAGATGACATGTACAGCAAATTTGAGGTCACGGCGGAAATACTTGCCAGCATCGTCTTGTTCAACATCAACTGGAAAACAAAGAATCAGAATGCGACATTGGCAGATGCAACGATCGCAATGGCGCGCACCCACGAATCTGATCGAAATAAACACTTACACTGAGAATTTATAAGACCACTGAGAAACACAATGAAAAGACCATGTCTTTCAGTTGGGCTGATCAACGCAAGGCATATGATGCGTGGGTTCAATACTCTGGTAATGACAACAACGAACGCAACAAACTTGAACAGCGTTATCAAGACATTCTCGCCGCGCGTTCACAGCCGTCGACTGGACTCGCTGCACCAGCACCGCAAGTGTACGTGCCCGTACCCGATCCGGGGCCACCCACTGGCGGTCCGTCAGGAAGTTCGTCGTCATCTTCTTCGTCGTCGTCTTCATCGTCGTCGCTGTTGTCATCGATTCAACAAGGAATCACGTCCATCGCAACGACGCTTGTCGGTGGTCCGCCACCTGCGGCCACGACACCAGTTGTCGTGCAACAACCTGTTGTAACAGGCCCGCCAAGTGTCTTGTCATCGTTGATTCAAAACCAGCCGTCGCCAACTCAGTTACCTCCGCTGTTTGGGTCACCAACGTCGCAAACTCAGTTGCCGTCCATGTTCGCGTCGCCTTCAAGTGGATCGACTACGTCGCAATCGGACAACATATTTGCGTTTCTGCTTCAACCGCCGACGACTCCTTTGCAGTCGTCTACTGCAAACGCGCCAACGACGTCACTGGCTTTGTTTCCACCGACACAGTCTTCAACTGGATCGACGACGTCGCAGTCGTCCAGTGTATTTTCGTTTATGCTTCAACCAACGACGCAGCCTGCTTCATTTTCGACAACTGTCAACGCACCAACGACGTCGTCAGTGTCGTTTCCGTCGAGTTTGAACGTACCATCAGCAAACGTTGCGCTTCGAAACGATTTGACACTGCAGCAGAAAACCGTCTTGAACCGAAATCTACTGGTGCAACTTTGGCGAATGTGGCGCGAAAATATTATCCTTCGCCAACGTACCAAATTTGGACTTGACACTCCGGTTGTTCCGACTGCAGACGAAATGGATGGTTTTCTGAAGCAGTATTATTCAACGCCAGAAAATCGCTCGAACCTTGCTACCGGAAACTTTGGCGTTATATCGAGTCAATATCGGTCCTCCGTCGCACAACAGCCAAACGAATACATCTTTCCGATGGATGTTGATGTGACCCCGTCGCGTTCAGCGTCAAAGGCGCCAATCGTTCAGACGACTGGAGTCACAGGACTCCCGACAACGTTGGTCACTCAACCGCCGATTCAAACGGCGTTGTTCCAGATTCCTGAGACACGAGCGTACACCGCTGCAGAAAAACTTATCGACGATATCACTGACGAAGTGATACCTCCAAAGACATTTGATCCGAATACCGCTGTCGTTATTCCACTTGGTGACAAACTTGGACAGACGGGAGAACGTCTTGTGCAATGGTTTCCGCTGCGATATGGAACTGGTTCTGGTAGTGGCGAAGAACGCTACCTCGTCACTGGACGAGTACCAGTATTTGAACTCGCTCGCGCAATCGTGGCTACGGCCCGTCAAATGATTGCAAACGATGCGCGAATCGATGTAGGCAACGTCGGAGCCACGCCGACCGTGGTCATTAACAATAACAAAGTGTTTATTGTCATTGCGGAACTGTTTGACGGAGAGAACTTTGCAAGCAACGTGATGGGCGTCTTCAACGCAGTGATCGCGTTGTTCTTGCGACGCACACAAGAGGAGTCGAGTCGTGTTGTCGCAGAGAGTCAAAACACCCTCGCTTGGCAAGATCGCTTTCACAACATGACAGCCGGTGCGTGGCAAACAGTTGTGGTGCCGTTTCTCTACCAGATCATGGCCCTCTGTTATTCACGCATCAATCGTCAAAATATCAAGGAAGAGGAAAAGCAAAATCAATGGCGCGTGTACACGAATATATTCGAGCCGTACTTGAATTGGTTGTTTATCAAAGGTTTTACCGGCAGTGACAAAGATGATTCGAGAACGCGTATTCCGTCGCCGAGCGGTCCACCATCCGATCTTTGGTTCAAGACCGACAATACATTTGTATCGGCGCCGCTGTTTCCACCAATCGTTGCGGCTTTGGCTGGCTACGGAGACAAGCAACCTATCGCGCCAAATGGCTTCGGCGTGCGCGAAATGGCGGCGATGGTTCCGTTGTTCGTTATGTTAGCATTAGATACTCCGTTGGAGTACAGAGGCTACATGATTAGTCGAACCGGCACATCGCTGATTTACCCGGTTGCGCAACTCGTGAACGGCACGAGACCTACATTGTATTCGATCTACGACGCGATGTTCACGAATGACAAATGGAAGTCAGTCGCACAACGTATCAACGTTCCGGTTCCAGCGAATGCAGAGAAAATGGCAACGGAACAATTCGGTCGCATCGCTAATCCGGTTGCGGATTTGGAGTTTACAGGCTTTGGAAATATCACCGATGGTAAATACCGCAGTCGTGCACTTGTTGCAGTTGTGGTGCGAGACACGGTCACAGCGGCGGCAGCGTTTGAAAAACTGTATCCTCTGTTGGTCGATCGCGGCTACATGTTGATTGTGTTGGCTTCGACGATGTTTGTTCAATTTCGCGTGCAACAAGAAACAGTCATGCGAACGTTGTTTCTGCGCATGGGTGTTCGTCCACAGGTTCAAGAAACCGTCGAAGGCAAAGACGCGGTCTATTCGATCAAATCGGCAACGAAAATGGACGACACTGATGACGAACCGACTGTGAACACTGGCGTCTTGAACATCGTTCGTTCAAAGTTATCGACAACGATCAAGGAAAGCACCGAATCGAAAAATGCTTCGATTTTCATTCGCGACGCCGATACGTTGAAGGACAGTAACGGCAAAACGCTGTTTCAGATTATTGACGACAAGAACGCAGGGCGCCGATTTTCAGTGTTTGTGCCGGAAAACGAGTGGTGGAAATACTTGCGTGCGCAGGTGCCAAATGACGCCGATCGAATGCGACTGTTGAAACGCCACGTCATATGGACGCCGTCGGACGTCAACTTTACGAAACTTGGTGGAGACTCGTCTTCATACACGACGTTGTTATCCGACGACAACGCAAACGACAGCGATTCAACAATTTCACTTGCCGTTGTGAAGATGGGTCGCAAAAACCGCGAGTTTGGCTTGCTAGTCAACTACCCGTTTCACAACACGACGGAACGCATCGCAATCTTGAACGACGTGACGCGATCGAAGACAGGTCGTGCATACTTTATCAGCGGTGTGTTCATGTTGGACGCAAAGACAGCCACGTCGAAAACTGGCGCATACCAGCCGATTCCAGTGGGACCGGCGTCGGCGGAACAGACTGTCGTCACGCAAGCAAAAATGGTTACCGATAGCAAGGAACTTGGCGACATTCAGCGCGAGGCGTACGACTTGCTTCGCAAAACTGGCGTCGTCGACGAAGTCAGAGCGTTTGACGCGTCAAAAGAAAACGGAATCGTCATCATTCTGCCGTCGAAGAGTAACGTTGCCAGCCTTCTCGAGACGCGTCCAACAGCAGAAGTCGCGCGTTCAATTGCGCTGTTTCATGTGATTGGCTACGACGATTTCATGGCTGCGATGAAGATGTGCGGCGAAGAGAATCGATCGACGAAAATTGCAACGGCTGGTGGCAAACTTCTCAAGTTTTCATGTGGCTCGGACAAGAAACGCAAAGCGAATCGTTTACTGGCTGCAGACATCCTCAACGCCAAGATCGCACATATTCAAATGTCTGGCTTCACGCACGATGTGTTTGTCTTCCGCGTTGACACAGTCCTCATGCCAAAAGACAAAGAAGACGTCGACGTGCCGATGTTGACAAACGAAGAAGTGACAAAACGCGTCCGCGGTTGGTTGACCGCAGCCAGAGCGATCGATGTCGTTACTGCACGCGCGATGCAAAGCAAATTGGGCATTCTGTTGCCACCAGAAAGCGAGGTGAAGGCGCTGTTGGATGAAGAGATCACGGACGAAGAAGTTCGCAACAAGACGTTGCAATTCGTTGTCTACGTCGACGACGTCACACGCATTGTCAGCGCAAACGCCAACGTGAGTTCAATTCCGACGCTGGCCAACAAGCCAATCTCTATCGGACCAGTCGGATCGTGCGACTGCGTTCCGCGTGTCTTTCTCAAGACTAGCAAAGCATACACAATCAGTCTCGACGACACACCAAAGACACAAGTGATGGTTTGGAGTGTGCCAGACCTCTGCTGTTGCACAACGATGAAAACTGAACGATGCATGAAGACGCACACACACGGTGGTGCGCATGCTATCGACATTGGCGCACAAATCGCGGTGGCAAAGGCTGCAGTTGAAACGGCGCCAAACGCCGACGTTGCGCGTGCGTCGGTGCAAAAACTGGCAAGCGACATTCGCTCTGCTGGTGGTCTTGACGCACTGCGCGTCGCGTATCCTGAACAAAACTACAATGCCGTGTTTGCATCGCTTCGAACGGCGTTGACCAACAACGCCGCCATTCCATTGGTCGATCGTCAGCAATTGGAACTGGACATCGAACTCATTCCAACACAAACTTTGTAACTCCTTATTAATCGAAAATACGCAAAAATAAAAATGACTTTACCGTCTGCATCGATCGATTTACCCAAGATGCCTGCATTTACGCCGAGCGAAGTGTGTCGTCTCGATATGTTTGCGCAGCCGTTGACGTACGGTAACCCATTCGGGTTTTCGGTGTCGCAACTGTTTCGAGAGGACGTGTTGATGCGAAAAGTGCGCGAATTTGCATCTGCCAGTGGTGTTGACGCGAGGGCAGAGATTGTTGTCGAAACATTGGTGCGGTGGAAAGTATGCGAGAAGCCTCATCAACAACACATTACACTCGATCATCACCATTTGGTGCAAGATCGCACGGAAAAGACTCGCGACGCACTCGGTTCGGGTCTTTTATATCTCGTGGCATGCCAGATAGTCGCGAGAAACGAGGCGCATGCGACGTACCGCGAGATGTTTACCGACCAGTCTGTGGCGGCATCGTATGGTCACGTGGTACCACAAGAAAACGACACGGCGTCGACTGCACCGGCAGATGCCATGCGAAGTGAATTGGTCGCGCGTTTTGGCAAGGCTGGTGACCACTTTTACAAGTCGTACCACGCGTCGTATCCCGTGACGGTCGAGATGACGGCGACGCCTCAAGCCGTTCAGGAATCAGTTCTGTCCGACGATGACGACGACGGGTCCAACGAGATGCCAGTCGACGAACCAGTTCGCGCGTTGCCTATGCTACCGTCCAGCAAAATGTTGTCGTGGTATACTACAGTGCTTCGGACGGGGCAGTTTCGTGTCGGTCTCGTGTTTCGAGGCTATGTTTGTCGTGAAACAGTCAAGTGTGCGGCACGACTCGAGTACGGTGACAACTTTCTTTACGTTCTCGATGGCAAGAATGTCGCAAAGACAGCCAATCAAGCGCTGGTCCTAACCTCACCCGATTCGCCGTACGAATCAGTCTCGAGCGGTTCGTCCAACAACGACGACGACGATAACTCGGTTGAATTGGTGCCGCACTTGCTTGATCGACTGGACGATATTACTCTCAGTCAATTATGTCTCTACGAAGTCGAAACGGCGCTACGACACCGTATCAATCTGCACATGACTCTATACGCACACGTTGCAATCTCGCAAGACTTTGACAAACGACTTGTCGCGCGATATCCTTCAGGTTACGACGCGCCGATATTACAGCGATTCAAGAAAGCGCCTGGTCTACTTTCGTCTGCGTCACACGCTGACTATGCTGCGATCGCGTTGGCGGCGTTGTGTGTGATGGCGAAAATGAGTGAGCCGTTTCACCAGTGGCTTTTGCGCGTCGAGGCGTACTATCACCTGACGAAAATATGCGATGCAGATGCGACTCCGTTTGTCTCGCGTTTAGAAATGTTTATTTCAAATTGTGTTGTGCCGCCTCGTGGCGAGTATTTCACTCTTCTCGAATCTGTCCTCAAGGAAGCGACTGCAAAGATATTCTTAATTGACAAAAGAAAGGGCGTCGCTGACGAAGAGGAGGCGTCTGAAGAATCTGATTCTGACGAGTCTGAAGTCGACGAAACGCAAACAGAATAAAATGACTACGAAAAAAGTTATTTGGATTTACATCGACGGCTCTTGTATTCCTCAACACGATATTATACGTAGACGTGCGGGTATTGGTGTATCGTTGGGTTTGAATCACCGACTAAACGTCAGTGAGGCGCTACCTGGTGAGAAACAGACGAGTGCGCGCGCAGAATTGGCTGCAGCCGTGCGGGCGTTGCAAATTTGGTCGAGCCACTTTCCGTTGCACGAACTGCACTTGTATTCCGACAATTCGTACGCGCTGTTGGAAGTGAACCGCGTCCTTCGCCCGAAGGATCACAAGAAAATCAATGGCGAACGAGACAATGGTGATTATATCAGACGTCTACAAGCGCTTCTGAACGTGCGCAAAGCAGAGGTGTATACGCACAAAGTAAAGGCACATAGCGACGATGTGATGAACGATGATGCCGACGCACTGGCGAAAGCGGCGGCACGCAAAGCATTGAACAATAGTCAGAACAAATAAACCGACGATATTGAACAAATTTAAACGCAGATGCAACGTGTTGTCGTTTGCAAGAGTACGCCTCTTGACGAATTCAAACGTGCGCAGATGCGTGCGTTGTTTGACCAGATAGTCGAGAAAGAACTCAACGGAGAGGAACTGCCGATTCTCTTCCCTTCTGATTCGTACTCTATATGCTTCGAACGACGCGCCGATCCTGTCCTGGACAAATCAGTGCGCAGTATGCTCGACAACGTGCGACGACGCGTAGCGAAACGTCAATACGAAGACGCACCTGGCGTGATTTACACATTTTGGATCAGTGGTCAGCCAACAGATCAGATCAAGATTGGACGAAGCACTCAAACACCTACGCAGCGCATAATGGAATGGAATCGCGTGATCGCGACAGCAGATGACAACACGCCTGTTGTCAATCAAATGCACGCGTGTGAAACGAAATACAACGTGCTCGCTGAAAGCATTATTCACACGATGCTGACGTGCGAACAAATATCGCATCTGCGTCATCCCAAAACCGGAAATGCCTTGACCGAATTCTTCAGGATTGATAACCTGGCGAGGTTGCGTATTTTTATTGCCTTGGTAATACGCTACACCGACGCAAAAGGAAATGAAATAATAGGTCAATCACGCGTTTGACGCTTTATCGCTTTTTTCGTGCACAAACGAAAAACAAAGACAGAATGAACGAGAAAAAAGAACTTTTGAAAAACCACTTCAACACGTTGAAGTCGAAACTGATCGAGTTGCTGAAGGTGACGAGCAAATTCATGATGTCGAATTCGGCGTTTCGCCAAAATGCGTCGCATCGTACGCAGCAACGTAAAAGCGTTGGCACTGCAGAGTTTTTCGAGAAACTCTCGAATGTGGCGAAAATCCACGACTCGGCCAAACTGTTTTTGAAAGATGCTGTCTTGATTGGCCACTCTCAAGAGACCGACGGCTTCAAAGTTGTCAATCAGTATCGCAAGACTGTCGACGAACAATTCTCTCCGATCGTCGAACAGTATACGAAGGAAATCGTCGAGGCGCAACAAGAAGGCGAGACAGTGTCAGATGCCGTAAAAGACGGCATTTTGCAATTGTTGATCGATGTCAACGCAGAGTTTGTTCAGAACATGAAACACTTGCGCGACGGTATCGTGACGTTGCGCAAGGAGGTGACGCAAACGATCGCGTCGAAGGACTTGCCGCAAAAATTGGCAGATGCAAAAGTGCAAAAACGTCTCGACGTCATCAAGACCACGCCGCCTTCGCCAAAGCCAGAGAAACGGCAGAAGAAGAAAGTTGTCGCGAAAGAAGACGACGACAACGACGACGAAGACGATGAGAGTGGAGAAGATTTGGGCGACGAAGATTCGATACTGACAAACGAAGACGAGGAAAACGAAGGTGATGACGACCAAACTGAGGAACAACAACCAGTCGTCACGAAAAAGAAACGCAAAATTCAAGAGAAAAAGAAGAAAGACAAAAAACCAGAACCACTGGCAGACGATGCAGATGCCGAAACGTCGTCATCTGCCGATGGTGATGTCGCGCCTCCGCCGAAGAAGAAGACGCGTCAACAGACAGACGATCCGGACAAAATTGCAGTGCAAAAGTTGCAGGACGAACAGACGATCGCCGACGCGAAATACCAGGACGATTACGAGAAACGTCAGCGCAAGATCGATACGCTTCGCGACAAGATTCGACGCAAGGCGCGCCAACAACGCATTGCTCAAACTAATAAGGATAAAGGCTATGCCGACGCATCAATGTCGTCGGACGACAAAGTCGAAGAAGAAGAAAACGGCGTCGAAGGAAGCGTCGAAAGCGACGAAGATTTCGACTATGAAAAAGAACACGAAAATCGCAAAAAGAAGAAACTGGCAAAGAAGGTGCAAGAAGTTGCCGATGACGAACCGGCAGTCACAGAACCAGCGGACGACGTGCCAGCCGACGCCATGCAAGAAGAACAGCAAGAAGTTGCTGAACAGCCCACAGAAGAGGCAACAGCAGTGCCAAACGAAGAAGACTTTTAATTAAATTTCTGCTATATTGAATGCAGTAGTCGTATTTATTAAATTCATGTCAGTTGTCGGTGCTACAGCGGACGAGTTTGCACGAGACCTCAAGTCAAACGGTCTCGAAGACACGTTGTCGGAAAACTGGTATGAAGAGTTGCAACAGGCAGTGTTGTCTGACGACGACAAGAAAGCAAACGATCTGTTACTTTCCTGCAAATCAAGACTCGCAGAAATTGGCAAACGCACATCACACTCCAGCAAAATTCCACAGTACGATCGATCGACAACAGACAATATGTACAAGTTATTGAACGCAATCGTCGATTTACGCAACTTCTTCATTGACTTGGCTGGTCCGGATAGCGATCCTTCGGTTCTCGACGACGTTTCGACGCTACAGTGTATGCAGTTGTTTGAGAACGGCGTCGATCTGTTCGACAAGACGTATCGAATCGACATAAACGAATCGCAAGTCGACGCCGTGTTGAGAAAATTCACAACGAACATCTACGCAATCGTTGGTGGAAGCGAAGACCAGTTGGGTATCAAATCGCAAGTCAAAGAAAGCAGAACAATCGTTCGACGTCGCACGATCACACCTCAACTGCCGTTCTACGCATCGTTTTTCTTCAATCTGAAACTGAAAATAATATGGATGTCGGTGATATGGGACGCGTTTTGCTGGGCATATGCGCTCGTGTCGTTTGTTCAAGTGCCTGAAGTCGGTATACTGGGTACATACATACCGTTTAGTCTCAAAACCTACCTGGCAGGTGCGTTGAAGAGATATCGTCCATATGGTGCGCCAGAACCAACTCCAACTGACGTCGATTTCTGGTTCGAACACGTTCAACAAGTCTATGCTGGTCAAATCACTCGACCGGGTGCATTGAACTTGATCGGCAACTGGATAACAACAACAACCAACTTTACCGTTGGCAACTGGGTTGGATTCGACCCGATCAAGTTGACGCTATTTCTGACCGTCAACTATTTCGCGCTGCGACTCGTCGAGAAAATGATTCGGTTCGCCAACGACACTGCAACTGTGTACGAGCAGACGATAATAATCCGACCCGATGACGATGACGACGACGAAGATGACGAGGCGATTATAGCGCGATACACGCAACAAAAATAAATGTCTTTAACTGCACACCAACTTGCGCTGCGTGAACAACACCAGCAGAAAATGGTTCAGTCGATTATTGAAGTTATCACAGGACGCATTCAACCAGAGGTGACGGCACAAGGAAAACAGTTACAGGAGATGATTCAACAAGCCAGAGACGAAGTGATGAGGATATCAGCAGAAAGACGAAAACAAATGGTGGACGCGCGTCCACGGAATAGAGATGTTGATCTCTCGTTTAGCGTTGGAGTTGGAGTCGTGAAGGGGTCGATAAAAATCACAACATGATAATAAACTTTTATCAAACATAAATTCGCATCTGCCAGTACAATTTAAACAAAAGATGGACGAAAAAGAAATCACTTATCGTGCGCAGATGCAAGAGGAATTTGTATTGAAACCAGTAGTTATCTACCAAGCGACATCTGACGACGACGACACGCCGGTCCCCACGATTCGTTACGCATCTTCCGTAATCGTTTCGTTGCAAATGGAGCGACTTCGCGAAATCTACTCAAATGTCAGTCACACGAGATAAATCAGCATCTGCTAAAATTGTCATCTGCCAATAAAAAAGAATCACTACAACGCTTTTTTGACACACACTTTTCAACACAAAGATTGACTATCTTTTTTTCGACCCTATCCTTTTCTTCGATACCTGAAATAATGAACGATACTGTACGATCTGCTGTTAGCGATGCGAAAGCATCTCACGAGAAACGTCACGTCGAAATCGACGAAGTGCGTTTGGCCGAAGAGGAAAAGAAACGCGAAGCGTTGCGTGCGGCGCACGACGCGCTTCGGACTTCGGTGACGGCGTTTCCCATCGACCGTCTTGCGATATCACCGGGCGACGAACACTCGAAGGTCGTGTTGATGAACGATGCGGGCGAACCCGATCCGAAATCGATCGCCGTTTTGGAGTTTCCACCAGTCGCTGTCGTTATGGCGCAGACTAAAGACGAAGGCGATGCAGGACAGGGTGACTTCACACCGGCACGCAATTTGGCGCACTTTACGTTCAGTGTTGCGTGCGAGAACTCGAAACGCGATGAAGAACTTCCGTTTGACATCGCAGAACACCAGGAAAAGTTGATGGCGGTCTGCAAAGAAGCCGGACCGCATCTGCTTGGCCTGTGGTTTGATTCGAGTGCGAAACAACACTGTCTAGGCGGCTACGATAAGGCGATGGAAGCCGCACGATCAGAGATTTCGGGCGCCGACAAGGCAAAGTACCCGAAAGCCGAAAGCGTCATGGCTGCCGAGAAGAAGGACGAGGCGTTGCGTGAGCGCGTGAAAGAATTGGCACGCAGTAATTTCATTGCGACTGGCAAGTATCCGTTCTGCGACTCAATTGATGAAAACGGCAATCCGATCACGCCAGTTGCGTACATTCGCTCGAAGGTCTACTCTGTGATCAAAGGTCGCTGGAATCCGAAGATGAGTAAGGAAGGACCCAAAGGCCCGTCAGTCGACGAAATTCCGACTGCCACTGAAAACATGCAACGCGTGCGCGAGGCGATGAAAAAGCACAACTATGTGTTCCATCCGATCCAGTTCAAACGCAAGGTCGCTGGAGGCAAACGAATCGATCTTGTTCGTCCAAAGGTTTTGGTGCCGAAAACCGATTCGCTTGGCAACAGAGTCACCGATCAACACGGCAAGACCGTCATGGTTGCCGAAGACGATATTTCGTTCGATCCGCTACACGAAGAACTCGACGAGAAAACTGGAGTGATGAAGAAGATTCGTGCAATGGTTCAGTTCAAGGCGTCGTTTGCACTCAGCAACGGAGGTACAAAGAATCGCCAAACAGTGACGTTGAATCTGTTTGGAGAAGTGACAATCGTCAAGACGGATGAAGTCGACGGCGGCGACATTCGCGACTACGGTGATTTTGGTGTGAAGAAGCCTGTACAAAACGACGATGATGACGGAGATACGAATGGTGGCGAGGGAGACAATCCCGGTATTGGTAACCTGCCAGGCGTCGCAGACACTTCGCTGAAGCGCAAGAATCGAACCGATGATGATGACGAACGACCGGTCAAGAAGAATAAGTAAACTTATACAAGTTTGCATGAAAAGAAAATAAACAATGTCGAATGACCTATTTACTCAAATTGAACCAATGGAATTACAACAGTCGGTAATTAGTGGGCGCGATGCGTTGTTGCGACAACTGAGAGCGCTGAAACAAATAGCGTCCGTGACGTTTTCAAACGAGTATGAACAAGCGGGACGTGGTAAATTTGACAAATTTCACGCAAACTTCAACGTTGACATTACGGACAAAATCAAAGACACGCTGCAATCACATGAATGTGTAATAACGCAAAACAGCAAGCGAGATGCGATTTTCATTGTTTGGCACAAAAACTACGATCGTCGATGGATAAAAGTCGACATGACGACTCCTCAGCGATGCATAGTTGGATTCACATTGGGCTTGTCTATTGCTATCGTTGTCGCCGCGTTTATCATGATGTAAATAAATTAAAATTGGCACTTACGTTTCGTAATGAGAAACCACGTCACGTCTCGACCTTCTGTATGTTCCAACTCTTCTTTCACACCAAAGCCAAGCGATTGAAAATGCTGCACGGTCGCTTCTGCGTACTTTGGCTGTATCAGACCTATCCACGTCTGACCAGGTTTGAGAGATGCAATTTCAACTGTGAGTTCTGCCAACTCGTAATTAAATTTCGACATTTTATTTTTGTTGCAGCAAATGCGTTAGGACTCGCCGTTTCACAATTTCGTGATTATTAGAAACGCGTCATATTTTTGCCACGCTGCACGCCATTCCACTTTCACTCCCAATCCAAGATCAACAAGTCGATACGACACTTCATATACTGGGCCATCACCATCGATTGCGAATTCCTTTATCTCACCACGACTCATAGATGCGGTTGAAATGGTTATTTTCTCGATCAAACTTTCGACATCTGACATTTTTTATTTTGCGCGGTAAAACACGTTTGTACCAATGTTGGTTGCTTTCCAAGCAGATGCGACGTCAACTGGTTGAGTAAGAAGCCATGTGGTGTACAACGTTCCGTTCAACATGACGCCAGTCCATGCAGTAGTCGTGTTGCCACGCAACGACGGTTTGTCCCAAGTCACGACAAAGCCAAATGTCATTTCACACACGCCGCGTGTGTACGAACCAACAAGTGGGTACGATCCAGATGCTGCGCCGACAGCACTCGTGTAATCGCCGTCAATGAATCCAGACTTTGCGTGAATATTGGCAACCGAACCGAGTTCGTTGACCCACGTACCACTCAACGATTGGCAAGCGAAAGAGACTGCAATAAAAAATAAAATCATCTTTTAATTCACACCGGGACGAACCGGATAGTGTTCATCGTAGCCAATAAATTCCAGACGCATTCCGTCGACTTCGATTTCCGTTCCTGTGATGGCAACCTCATTTGATTTGTTCAACTGTTTTCTGTACTCGCGATTAAACTTGTCTCGTTCCGGTTTTGACATGTTCGCGGTCTGTGCGTCTCTTTCCGCTTCACGTTTGGCGATACTGTCGTCAACTTCCTTTCTTTCGGCAATCTGTTTCAACATGTCTGGCGACACTTCGGGCCAATCGATAGGCATCTGCTCGAGTTTTCCTTTCCAAACGACAAGCGTGTCGACGTCAAAGTTGTGCACAAACGATTTCCAACGACCATAGCCAGGTGGCAGAACGAGTCCATAGTAAATTTCGTCGTGACGAATGTAAACGCCGTCGTAACCACGCGACCGAATCAAATCCCAATTCATACCCCACGACGCCAACGGAAGAGGTAGCAATTTGAAAACATTGTCTCGCGACACGTCTAGAATCTTCAGTTCTGCTGCATTTGCAATCTTGTACTTGTGGGTGTAGTTTCGCACGATCTCTGCGCCGAGTGCGAATTGTTTCCACCGATCGTCGATTGCAAAGTGATGCGCCTCGCCGCATTTTTGAAAGTAGCCTTCTTCTAGTTGCAGATCAAACTCCAATTCGCGTTCCTGTTCAGCGTAGTGAATCCATGTTGACTTTGCGACGTCGCTGGCTAACAGTGGTAGAGACATATTTTATATTTATTTGCGAATGATCTTTCAGATGCAAAAAATCGGACCAAGCAATTATGCATCTGACATCGGCACATGACAACAACCAGACAACAAATGACTTCTGATATCCGTCTCAATCGTATCGCTGAAATTGAAAACACGTTTTTACAGAACCCTATACCTCTTGATCACCGGAACGTTTACGTCGGTATTGGCGCATGTGCAGATGGCGAACTGTACGACGTCGTGGTTGCAAACGCGTACGAAGAGTGTTTAAATTTAGTCATGTCGATGGCGTCAAACGCGGATGGTAAAACATTAGATGTGACCGAATTGAAACTGCGGTTGCTAGAAATGGCGTCGCAAAATGGACGATACGGGTCAGTCAAAGGCAGTTTGGTGTCTTGTGTACTTCTCAATACTAACAACGTTGGCAACAAAACATGCTCCTACTCGATTTGCTACCGAAAGACAAAAGATATAAACTGATTTAATTCGTTGGGATCAATAGATTGCCCGGTCCAATACTCATTCGTTCAACTTTCTCCAGCGTTATTCGATACAACGTTTGATCATTTGGTATCTCGTAGATGTACCGTAATTGATCAGGATCGTATCGTGACTTTAGCCACAAGCAGTGCAACTCGAACGAGGTCAAGTTGGGTGTTTCCGACGTCAACGTTTCGTACAATACGACGTGCAGTCCAACACGATGCGCCAGAATCCAAATGTCTGCAGCGAGTTGCTTACCACGTGCTGGGTATGTACCGTGCGTTTTTGCAAATGAAGTGATCAACCTGCCAAATGGCATCAAACCGTTCCAGAAACGTTCGACAACCTGTCGTGACGCATTCATAATGCATTTTGGTACACGCATTTCACCATGCTTGTTGTACAGCGTCTCTCTAAAGTACGCGACTATCGGTCTCTCGTCTGTCAACAATTTGAGTTGACAGCGTGTCGATCCAGGCAACGGCGAGTGCACAACAGTCGGAAACTTTAGGCAACTTTGCACCTCGCGTAAAAACTCTTCTTTTTCATGTTCAATGACCCAATCAGCACCACTCTCTGCGGTTAGTGGGCAACACGATCCAAACGAGATGAATGCGCCAAGCGCAAACGCATCTGGACAATCAATTTCGTCCGGTAGCGTGCAAAACGCCTTAATCAACAAGTCAATCGAATGGTGAGCCAACATCGTAACGTCTGGTTTCATGTGTTCAATCGACGACGCCGCCTTCTTTGACCGTTTCAAAAGCGGGTAATTGGACGTACAGTCGATCACACCACTGCAAGTGTGAACCCGCACCATCTTTTCTTTGACAGAAATAGACTCGATGTTTGTCAACGCGCAGAATTTGTCGTTGGACCATAGTTCGACACCAGCCACGTCGTCGATCAATTCGTCTAGTCGCGATGTAAACACCTCACTATCCTTGCGTACGAACACGATCGTATCTCCAACAATACCACTCATTTGTCAAGCAGATGCAATTTGATTATTTAATTCAGACTTATTGGATATGTATAAACGTTTCAATTTTTAAAAGATCAAGTGCAAAATCGTTCGACAAGGATCACACATAGCGTTTATTTGTTTTTGCGCGATCGTCCGACATATGGTAATTGATAACGACATATACTGCAACAATTGTATTGAACTATCTGACCAGTACTAGTTTTGTCATAATATACATGCATGCTTGCCAACAAGCCAGCGGTTTTGTAAGTCTGGTAGTGACTACAATAACTTTGTGAATACTGTTGTGGTTGCTCGCAGGTAGAATTTGCTGACATCTGTTATTTTTCGACTCTTGTTTCTGGGACAGATTATTTAATTAACTTTTGTTTCTGCCGTGTATTGCTGTGAGGACCTGTTTTTCGCTTTACGATGTTAGTGATCGACAGCAGAATTGAATCTAGCAAACTGTCGAGATGCTTGCGATTCATGTACTGCATGTTTGGCAGGCGAGAGACGATATCCAACAGTGCGTATTTGGTCGCGACCGTCCACAACCCCAACACCGCCAACGTAACAGCGTCAGTTAAATACGGCAGTCGGAACATCGTTGTCGACACCCAACACACAGAGACATCGTTATCACGATGCTGAAATACTGCTTTTTTGTCGTAAATTGGAAGAGCAAACACTTCCAAGAAGTTTTGACTTTTGCGTAAATGGTCGATCAACCGCGGTGCATCTGAAACAGCGCAACTGAAAAGGCATGTACGTGTTGTTTCTGGTTTAAGTTTCGATTTTACATGAAAGTTGATGTACTCTGGAAACCATATATATTGATATGCAATGTCCGTAGGAACTTCAGAATATAAGGAGTCTCTCGACAGTGTACCAATTATTGTAGCAGTTGGTTCCAACTTCTTCTCCACACATGCATTGATTTCCTCTTCTGTGGAAATATAGTCTTTCCACGTGCGCAAAATGTCGACTTGTTTCTCGTGCATTATTGGAATACAATCGACAATAGCCAACCGATTGTTCATCAGGCAGGCATATGAAAGAGGTCGTTGATCAATATTAGGATATATCTTCCAAAGTCCTTTGTCTGTTGGAGCGACGTTCAGGCGAAAGCAGCATCGATACGTTTTAGCCAAATATGCAAACGCCTTGTCAAAGTATGCGAATACATCTTTGTATTGATCGGTTACAGCACGCGACAAACTGAGCGTCCCACCAAGTTCTCGATGCAGTGTAAGCAAAGACGAAGGATGCCACACCGAAAAATAAACGATTTCGATTCCTTCACGATTCACAACAAATACCAGCACGTCATGTTTCACTAGCGTACTGTGATCGACTGAAAGATACCAGTTTTTAATAGAGTCATATGAAAACGACTCAACTTCAAATCTGTGCCATTTTGCACTCATTTTATGTTTAACTGTGTAACAAAATTCCGAAATAAGCATCTGCAACGTAATTCAACGTTTAATCGATAGTTGTCGACGCGTGCTTCTAGATGGACCAGTTTTAAACATCATCACCTTGTTAATCGACTTGTACAGTGATTCGACGAGGTAATCAAGTTTTCGTCTCGGCAATAAATGTATGCACGGTACACACAACAGTATTTCCATCATCACGTACCGCAACAGCGACGGAATTCGCAACGCGATAACGATATCGATAACACGTGATGTCAAAAACCGCGGACGTAACGGAGCCGATTCCATCCAATTAACTTCAACACGTGCGGTCGAAATTGGATGAAACGGCCACGATATCGTTTGATCGATTTGACTGTAAATACGTGGTTGAGGCCATACTTTTGGAACGTTGAGGTTGTCGACTTTTTGCCGCAAATCTCCCAAGAAATTCGCAGGACAGTGAATCCTGTACACGCTGCACATGTATGTCTCCGTTCTACCGTCAGAATGAAACCAGTTGTCTGGCCATTCACCTTCCCACAAACAAAAATCCATGCCGCACGGCGCTATCAATGGATCGAGTTCTTCGCGAGATAGATTTCGTTCATAAGCAATGTAAACAGAATAGTGTCCATACGGACACGTTTCAGCGATAATTTGTCGTGCAAGCAATTCCCAGCAGTTACACACACCTTGTTCATGATCGTGAAGTACCGTAAACGTGCACGGACCTCCGCTTTCCATCTCGATCGACGTTTCGATCGTCAGTTGTTCATTATCCACGTATGTAAAGGTATAATAATTAGGTGTGCTAGGCAACGACTCGACGAATTTGTGAGTGGAACCGTACGTAATTTTGACAGTGAAACCTTTTTCCGCCAACCATTTCATGACAACGCTGAAGTATTCAAATGGATTATCGTGTCGACTAGCCACTTGTGGAGTGATAAACAATAGGTTTCGGGGAAATGCATCGTGGCATGCTAATTTCCAATAACTCAACCGTTCGTCGGGGTGCCACACAATCGCGATGAGATCGGCCGATGTTGGCGAACAAGGCGCAACAATAACGTCATCGATTCGCCATGTCTTTGCAATCACATTGGCATTAACTTCAATGTAGGTCTTAAAAGAATCTTTGAAAAACGTGCATTGCGGTTCGATAATTCGACTCATTTTTCATTGGTTTGTCAATCACGTTTATTTCTCGTCTCTGAATAAGCGCTTCACAGGCTTTCGTCCATGTTGACGAAGAAAAGCATCCTCCTCATCGATCGCTTCACGCACGCGTTTCATCTTTTCTGTCTGACGAATGCACGTTTTGCAGCGGTTATCCACGACGTAAAATGGTTCGAACCAACCTTTGCAAGTCTTGCACTCAGTCGCGCACTTGTCGCACAACCAATCGCCAGACTTGGCAGATGCCAAATCGATACACGCCTCACACCCAGTGGCATCACAAATAACACACGACATTTCGTCGTCGCATCTGTGACACGCGTTGATGCCGCAGCATTTCTTTTTAGCCAACAGAGACGGGCAATCGTTGCAGTAGCAGAAGTTGCAAATCTCGCACACTTCTTCGTAATTGCGCGTGTCGCGGTTGCATGTACGGCAACATTTGTGTTTCTTAAACGATAAATTTTCAGTCATTTTAACTGGTTTGTGTTTGCATCTGCACAATCAAAACGTAATAATGACACAGGATTATCATCACGTTGTCGCTATGGAAGGTATTTGGTTAAACGGTGTCGAATTCCGAGAGACTCAAATAACTGAGGTGCTGGTGCGTGATAACAATTTACCTCTGATTTTGCATCTGCGTAATATCGGCTGGGAACTTATAAACAATTGGTCGCCACGGCAACGTTACGTCTTTGCTTGGATGTTGTTTTTCAACGCGTATCAACAACTGCCCGATACTGAAGAAGTTCATCTCAGTGTGTTTTACGAAACAATGACAAACTACTTGTCGAATTTGCTGCGATTTCGCTTTGATATAGACACGATTACAGAGGGCGAACGCCGTGTTGCGCTAGCGTTCCTTATTACAACATACATACTGGGTTGTGTAAGGCAATCGCTATGCATTACACTCGATGCAAACTTTCCGCAACAAGATGCAATACAATACACTGTAGTAACAATACTTGCGAATCTGCCTGGATTGAACGTTATTACCGACATTCAAAACGATACGTCTATCAGGGTGCAAATTCCTTCGCACAATATCGACTGCGAAGTGTCCTTTGTGGTGCAATAATTTATAGTAGTCGACACGCATTCAATAATAAACAAAATGTCGACGCCACCTTTGTCGAAGAAACGCACAATCGACGCAACGACCGTATCAGCAAACAATAAGAAAGCGACAGATATCATCGCAATCGACATCGAAGGATCGGGTCCAAATCTCGTGCAACACTTTATGCTCGAATTTGCAGCATCGTTGATCAAGATTGGTGCCGACAAACCAACCGACACGTACTATGTGTCGCTCGAAGCGCCACCAAACACGACGTGGAGTGTAGAAACGCTGGCTGACTTTTGGGCCAAACCAGATAAAAAGACTGGAGTCGCACCGATCTACGCTCTGAACGAACGACGCGCCAAAAACCCAAAAGTCAAGCCAGAAGTCGCGATGGACCAATTTGTCGACTGGATTCGCGCACGAAACGCAGAAATCGAAGCACGCGGTGGGCGACTCATTATTGTCAGTGACACTGCGGGCTATGACGTGAAGTGGATCGACTACTACTTGTCGCACTATTCGACAAAGGCAGTCGAATTGGCGCAAGTGCTTGGCACTTATCGACCAACGCGCGACATCTCGTCGTTCATGATCGGTATCGCGGGTGTGATGCAAGACGGTGGTTCGTTTGACGCCGCAATCGATGCACTTGGTCTTGATGCAAAAGACGACTGGGGTGCGAGTTTCGCACATAGCCACGATCCAGCGAGCGATGCACAGCACATTGCAGCACGTGCAAGTTACATCGTGACAATGTGTCAAGGGAAACAGAAATAAAATCACACTAAACTATAAACAGAGACAGAACTAAAAACAATGTCGCTGGCGACGGCGTTTCGCGTACCAGAAGCGACACGGCAAGAGTTTCGCAAAGAATTGAACGAAACTGAACGCGCTGATCCAGACACTGACATCGCGTGCGCACTCCTTATCCAACTCTATGTTGACGTTTCAGCGGCGGTCAAAAATAAGGATTTGCAACTTCGACCGACGATCCACGTAGAGTCGGTTCGAACTGCAACTCTTGTCGTCGGCATGGTGCCGCTGTTGACACGTGTTACGTGTTCGCTGGTGAAGAAGTCGCGAGACGCTGGCACCGTACGTGACATTCGGTGCATGTTTGTCGACCAGATTAAAGAGAAAGAGTACAAAGAAGGCGTTTTGCACATTGAGTTTTGGCGTTCGTCAATCGACGAGAGTGATCGCACGCCAGTCATGTACAAGGAACCCGACATTGTCCTCGACCTCGCTGCGCAACCGGATTGGGTTGATTTGGGCATCGACGACATCTTGTTTGCGACCGATCGAGCGAATTTGTTGCACGTTATGAAACTGGTTCGCAACATGCACAGCATTATGCCAACTGGTATCTCGACGTTGGTCGACTTTATCTATCAAGCCGACATTCAAAACGACGTTGGAGGAAAACGCAAACGCAACGTGACAGACGACCGAGTGGTCGCTAAACACGGTGTAGGTAATAGCGCAAAAGATGGTATCGCTTCGTCACATATCGGTTACGTCGTTATATTCGAACACACGCTTGCGTTACCGACAATCTCGTCGTCGTTTATGGATTACTTGGTCGACAAAGTTGGTCCGACGGTGCTAAACTGGATCGTATTATTTCCAATTCCAAACGTTCGCAAAGTCGGTGCATTGGGTGTGATTGTTCGACGAAGTAACGTTGCCGACGATATCATCACACCGTTTACGTTTATTGGAACAGAATGGCTGTCGCGACGTGTTACTGCATTGCCACGATGAGAACGAAATTTGCATTAATCTCGCAAAAAAACCAATTAAAAACTGATATGAAAATTTGCGTCACTGGTCCTGAACTTGCTGGAGAGAATTTCGTGCGTATCAATTACACTCAACTGATAGAGAGTGCCCTTGCATTGAAAGACGCCTCGTTCCATTTTCTGGACCTCCCTGGTGCATCGGCTCACGCATCGCGTCTGATTCGCACTTTATCACCAAACGCGTCAATTGTTTTGTACATATCGTCAGAAGAAGTTCTTCACGTTACCGAACGAGACAAAGACATCATGTGTTTATCGGAAACAGACGCTCTTCAGCGTTGGCGAGATTCAGCCGACTTTTGGATCGAACGCTGGCCGATGGTACACAACCTCAATACGTTGTTGGCAAATACCAACGACATGCCAGTTGACGTCGTCAACTGCGTTATCCAACCAATTCAGAGAATTCAAGTACCTGTTTCACCTCACGCATTGCGTCTTATCTACGACATATTGGAAAACGACGCAGCAGAACGACCAGAATCAAAGAAACGCAAACTTCGCCATTTGTCCACACCTCCCGCATCTGCCGATAACGACATGACGGCGTCTGACTCGTTCGGACCGACGACATCTGACGACGATGACAACGACACGCTGGGTCAACCGCAAGACGAATTCGATCAACGATACGGTACGGACGAAGATGTAATACGCTTGCCGCCTTGGGAAATAGAACAACTACCATCAGACGCAGACGCGACAGTCGAGACTGAGGATTTGCGCCAGTTCGTCGCGACACCGCGCGGGTTGATGGACACAAAACACTATGCAAAGTTGTCGACGCTACTTTTACGTCAAATTATGGATACTAGTGGTACACAACTCGGTGGAGACGAAGCGAAAGAACATCGCGAATTGATGACCGAACTGTATTATCTCATATCGATGAACAGGGTTACTGTGAAGTCTTTAATGTTTGGCGTGGCAAGCGATCAGTGTTGGTACTGTGGTATGGCGAAAACATTGAAGGTGTCGGAACACTTGAGTATCAACATTGATAATCTCGATCGCAAGAAATACCTGTTTCCACATGTGTTTAAAGCGTTGGAGAAAAAGGCTACCACTTCGATTGGTTCAAACTGTGCGGCACTCGTCAAGCAACTCAGCACTGCGTTTCGCGCAATCAACGAAGCCCGCAAAGACAAACAACCGGAAATGTTGTGGGCGCACTGGCAACGTATTCATCTTAGCATCGATGCTGTACAAAAAGTGCTTGCGAAAAACAACAAAGACAAACGATGCTGAATTTATTAAAATTGTCCATCGTCGACTGCCATGTTGTTCTGCGAACTTTTTGCACGTTTCTTCGTCAACGTTGCGTCGATCTTTGAAATTAGTTCTTGTCGTGTTTTGGTTACTTCGGCGCGATCCAACGCCTGACGTTCGGAGAGTTTTGCGTCGTTTGCGTCGCGTTTCTGATCCCATCGTTCCGCTAGGCTTTTGACACTGTCCACGTCGTAACCAAACTCTTCAAACAGCGCTTTCAAAGCGTTCTTTTCGACTTCGGACGTTGTTGAACTCTGTAGAAATGCCACGCGACCTTCGAGGTAGAGTTTCGCGTCTTCGCGCGAGTACGAACTGAGAAGCGTCTGAATCTCGTCTGATCGTTCCGTTTGCGAAACGACAACCTTGGATTCGTCGGGGTAGTCCAACTGCTGTTCCTTTGCCACAAAGTTTGCCGGATCAGAGCGAATCTTTTCCTCGATGTGTCGAAACGAAAAGATAACCCACGCCGATTCGGGCAAGAAGATGTCACGCATGCGTCGACGACCCGAGTATTCGTCTAAAGACATGTTAATCACAGTACCTTCCACCTGTTTCGTCGGCAAGTATGCGTCATCGGCGTCGTTATCGTCAACATCCAATGAACCAGTCAGTGCTGACGACGTTGCGGTCAAACTGGTGTCGCATTGCGTGTAGTGCAACACGTTTGGGTTCGCAGTTGGCTTGAATGTTGCGAACAAGTGTGGCAGGTTTTCGGCAACCAACGAGCCACTCAACATCTTTGTGTCTTGAATATTCGAATCACTGCACGCCGCAATGACCGCGGCCATTGGGTCCGACGTCAATAGTCGAATGACCGACACGTGAAGAGACATCGTGCCGCGCGCATTGTCAACTAACAACGCAACGTTTGTCTTTTTCGGTTGCGACGTATCGGGCACGACAGGAAAATCGCTTTTTGTGATCTTGCCGCCAAACGCGTTGTTCGGTACGTACTCGTAATCGTACAGACTCTTGGTTGTCATCAATGAAAGACAACACTCGATTTGCGCACGAGTCAATCGGACGCTTTCCGTCTTTGAGATGATGCCTTCCAATTCGACGGCGAGCGTTTCGTGACGCGTGTACAACGTGATGCGATTCCAATCGAATGCTTGATCCGACGCTGTTGCAGTCGACCACTCGCATTTGTTGATGTGTTTCGACAGTTTCTCGGCCTCTGCGTCTGGCACGTAGTCAGACAGTTTGGCTTGACTCGACGTCGGAACGCGTTTTCGCCAGCGCACATCTGACGATTCGTTGGCACGTGCGAATACACGAGGGCGTGTGCAACGTGTTTCGAGGTAGACGCGCAACGCCTTTGACACGATGACGATTCGCGGATTGATGTACTGCGACTGCATGAACCGGAACGCAAAGAACACAATCTCCTGGTCGTCATAGAGCCACGGATCGAGCCGAGCCAGTTGAGTCAGATTGACGTCCTTCATGAACGGTGCCGTTGGTGCCTGGTATGCCATGAAAATCGCACGGCGAATCACCCAGTGATGAATGAAAAGACGCATCTTTGTCACCGATCGCGGACGAATACGAATACCATGTTCTTCCATCACGCGTCCAAAGATCGGCAAGAGAAGTGAAAACACAGTCAACGACGGTTCGGTCAACGAACGGAAGTAAAACTGCTTTTCGATGTGCGCAAATAGCACTTGCATCAGTCGAAATTGACGATTCTCGAGATGACGACGTTCGACAAGACGGCGTGACTCGTTCGCCTCGTTCAACATCTTCGCCGCCATCGTGATGTCTTTGCGATTGACTTCTGCAACAACCGTCACGTAGAAACGCGAAAGGATCGCTGCGGCAATCAAACGCTCGTCGAGATTCGCCAACAGGATGTACGTCATGATCTGTTCAGAAATGCGAACGTAAATGCGTTGCGTTCCGTCAGCCATCTTTCGAGGTTCGCGTGTGCGCACCACCATCGACGTCAAGCGACCTTTGAACTCGTCGTGTGCGGCCGAATTCTTGTTGTCGTTGTTGTTCGACTTGCCGTTCGACGGCATTTGATTCGGATCAATCAGCCACATCGCCGGCGCCTCGTGAATACCCTCGCAAACGTCGTTGTTCGACTCGTCGACCGAGTGTGCTTGCGCCGTGTAACGACTCTGCACGTCCAGTGTACCTGGAATGGCGCGACGTTCCAACACCTCGAGCGCATTCGATTTTCCTTCCTCTGGCGGTCCGAGTGTCAAATTGTTGTAGTGTAAACTGTGTTTACGCTGGTACGCATTCATCAGCGATACTTGGAACGAAAGGTTCAGTTGATGCGAACTGTGCAAGTGGTAGATTTCGTCCAACACGTGCATCTCGCGAACCACCATGTGACCAAACACCGACAACGCCGGATCGAAGAACTTGATAGGCACGAATGCGTTTCGATGATGCAGCGTAAGGTCGCTGAAGTATTGGTTGATGATCTTGCCTCGTTGCGACACGTCGGCAAGAGGGTTCGTGCAAGCGGCGATGTAGTCGCGCAACGCACTGATCTGCAATTTCGTGTACGCGATGCAGCGTTCCTGATCAGTTTTGGCAGCCGAGATACGTTCGTCGAACAGATCGCGATACTCGGCTGCAATTTGGTCCATCGTGTTACGACGTACGTTGCCCGACTGTGCGAGTGCGAGTTTCTTGCGTTGTTCGTGAACGACCGGATCAACATATGTCGATTTCAGAATCAACGCGTCGACAGCCGCTTGTTCGGCTGTAGATCGCTGTTCACCACGAGTCAGACGTGTGCGAACTTCGCTGTTTTCAAGTTCCTTGTCGACGAGTCGGCGGTTCTGTTCGTCGAGTGACATTGACGAGGTTGTCGCAAAAGTAGTAGGAACTTCCTTCGACGAGTTCTTCTTCGGACGAACAAAATTATCCGAGCCTCCGCCGACAAAGTCGTCATCATTCGTTTGAACTTGCGCCGGCACGTTGACTGCGCCTCGAATTGCGTTTGCGATCGAGTGCTGCGCCTTGATAAAGTTCTCATGCATCAAGCGGTTCTGGAAGTTTAACAGCATGTATTCTGGCGTGTAGCGATAGATAAATCGACGGTTGTGGCTGTCTGTCGGCACGACCAAGACGCGATTGCAATGCGGAAACTTGAAATAGCGTTGAGTGCTACTTGTCGACTTTGTTCCTTGAGGCGCTGGTAACGACTCGTGCGAGTAGTTGGCCCACGTTCGCTGTGATTCATCGATTCGAAGATCGGCGATGCAGAACTGCATTCTCGCCGAAAACACGGCACCGAGATACGCCGGGTTGCGAGTGTCGCCAAGCGTGTTGACTGCCGACAACGCGACGGCGCGAGTTTGCGTGTGCAGAAACGACAGGTTGTTCGTGTACGCTGCAATAGCGTCCAACATCACGTCGGGTGAATTCAACAACGCCCAGCGTTCATCTGTCTTTAGAACGCGGGCGATGTTGAAATTCGTTGTTGACGACGGTGTCTCGCCGGTCGTTTTCTGAAACTCGCGCAACGACTTGTTGTCGGCCGACAGTGTGGTGGCAGATGTGCGTTTGGCGTGTTCTGCCATCGCCAGTTTCATCACCTCCTCGAGTTTCTTTGCAAAGTTGATGTGAGTATTGACGAAAATCCACAGTCGATACTCGACAACCAAGCGATTTCGGCAGTCTTTCATAAATTCGCACTCGAATTTATTGGCATCTGCCGCCGAATCAGACTCGATATCGTTGATATCGATATCATACATGTTTCTGATGATCGTCTCACGCACGTTCTCGTCTTTTGACGGTTCGTGTGATCGCGCTGCCGCATCTGACTCGACAACCGTCTCGAGGTAGATGCCGACAAACGGATAAGGAAGACGATTCTTGCCCTCCTGTGCCGATTTCGTGTGTTCACTAACAACGAGTTCGACAGCGCGCAACATGTATTGAAGCAGCGCGGCGCGCAGACCGGATTGAGATTCTGTGCAATCGATCGTGTCGAACGCGCGCGCACTGCCACCCATGTACTCTTTCGAGAGCACTATCATGTACGCGTCGTTCAACGACATGTCGATATAGTTGTTTTCCGGGTAGGTTGAGTGCAAGTTCCATAGTCGTTCCTGAATACGAACGTCGTTGTCGATCTGAGCCAAATCGACAGACATCTTTTGCTCACGTCTGATTAAAAATTGCTCGCAGTGTAGGCAATGATTCAGAAATTTATTAATAAAAGGGGAGAGGCAGATGCCTAATTTGTCAAGGATGAGGAACGTAACCTTTATGCATTACATATATTTCGTCGTCTTTGTGGTTATCGAATAGTCGATTAATCAACGGCTTGTTTGTAACAATGCGGACGCGGCCACTGTCGACAAGGTCGTACGCTGCCCGATTAAACGACAACATGTTGCAGTTGCCATTCACCTTGAAACGGTCCAAGTAGGCAGTGAGAACGTCGAGAAACGCTAGACAAGCAATTCGCGTGCAGCCGAGAAAACCGGCGTTCAGTAGATTCGATGTTGCGTGTGTTCCGTTTGAAAATTCGCCTTTGTCACACTGACGCAGCCAGTTGTGTTTACCGACAGTGCGCACATCAAGACCGACAAAAAGGGCCGACTTTGTCGTGTCGCGCAGCGTTTCGGACACAATGTAGTCGAACACATTGCGCTGAAAACGCACATCACGTCCATCGGAAAACACACAAACGCTGAGTTGGTGTTCCGCACGCAATATATCTCGATAGATGTAGAACCGTCTGTCGTTTGGCGTGCGACTAATGTACTCTTCTGTCTTGCGAAAGATGATTGCGTGTGTGCTGTGCGACGAAATAAAATCCTGTGATAATACGTCATACAACACGATTCCATGCATCCCAACGGAGTGAATCGACTTGTACCACGGTTCGATATAGTGGTACGGGTCCATTTTCCTTGGTCCAGTCGCGTCGCTGTACTTGGTGAACAATGTTGTAAATACGACCGATCCAGAAAGCGGTTGGCAACGCGTCGTCGGACCGGCGTAACACGTTCCATTCTGCACGCGTGGCGGGTAGATGACTAGAGTCGGTGGAGGTGGTGGTTCTGTCGGCTTGGATATGCGTATACATGTCTCTAGCGTTGTCGATACGGCAAGTGGTGGATTGAACATCTTTTCTGCAACTGGGCATCTCTTAAATGTTCCAGTGTCGTTGAGCGAGGTGTTCTCGTCGACAACGATGCAACCACGATTTGCTTTGGTGCAGTTTGCAGTCGTGTGACGTGATGCAAGAACCCAGTTGACGGCGATCTTCTGAGTCGGCTCTTCTGTCCAAATATACATGAACCGTCGCTGTTTTTGCAAACTAAATCGATACTTGAACTCGGCGGTGTTGTTAACGAGAAGTAACAGAGTCGTCGGGTCTTTGCCAACGATTAGAGAGACTATCTCAACGACAGAGGCGATATTGATACACGAAGCGAACTGAACAATAATTAATAGCAGCATTTATTTTATTCGGCGTGGCTGCCTCCTAGATTCACTCATCCCCGAGTGCCGTTCGACGATGACCCAATGTGCACCGTGTGTGTACAAATCGTTCCACGCTGGACACTGACTCTCCCCGAGTCGTTTGACACGTCGCGAGCGAACACTTGCCTCGACGATATAGTCACTTGTCGTAACGACAAACGATGCGTACATTTCGATAGATGAAAACGCAGTCGCGTGTGCTGCGGGTCGGTCGGGAACACGTTCGATGTATTTCGTGATGATTTTGGCAAACATATCGCCTCGAGTGCTGTTCCAACGAGTCGCGAATTTCTCTAGTTCTTGAACCAGTTCGCGAACGTGCGATTTCATCAACACTTGAACGTCTCGATTCCAATTCATGTCCAGCGACGGAAATACGGTTTCGTGACCTGGAAGAAGCGACGAGTGCGTATCAATTATCAATCGACGCAATTGTTGCGACCTGGCTCTCTCGGTATAGAGAACGCACTTTGAGTCGACATCGGTGTACAGCGGCTGAAGCAGAAAGACGTTTGGTCGAATGACCAAGTACGCTTTATTCAACGTGGGGATATTCAAGGCTGCACTCCACGAGGCAAATTGATCAATATACAAATGAATATGCTTGTATGTCGAGGTGCTTGTAACCATGTCGAGTATCTGTTCCTGTGTCACCGGTCTCATTACAGTGTCGTACAACAAACACTCGACGTTCGAGTCATAATATGCAACCGTTTCGCACATTGTGACATTGTCAACAAGGAAGTATATCGTTTCGCACTGAAGACAGTAGTATCGCAAATGCGCTACAAACCGAGGCACAGAACAATCGAGAGTACGCAATGGGACAACGACGTCGATAGTGTTGTTTGTATTGGCGTCTACTTCGCGTACCGATTCGTCACAGAATGGGCTATCTTGACGCAACTCGTACGTCGTTGACGACAAGTGTGCGTAATTCGATGCAGGAACACGCATGTTTTGGTCAAACACCTCGTAGCCGTATCGCTCGTTCAAGAGAACCAATTCTTCGACAGATTCGTCGGTCGACAAAAACCACTCGATGTAGATTACACATGGGCGACTGCGTACGAAACGCATTAGGTGATGCGAAGCCAAGTTCACATCCGTTTCGCGACGATTGACTGAAACAGCGTATACCAATTCACCGGTCGTATTCGACGTCACGTATCCAAGCGATTCGGCAAACTCAGCGCTAGCACAAGTCACGCAGTCGAGTTCGATGAATACGTTTCTTACTGTCGGTGCGAAAAGTTTGCCGACCAGCGTCGTTTCGTTAAACGCGGCACAAAGTGAAAGAAACAACACGAGCATTGTTTAGTTACGATTAAAAGTTACAATATAAGTTTTATTATCTTCTTCATTTCGCCTTCTTAGCGCTCAACGTCACGTCGATCTCTGCCAATCGCTTCTTTGTTTTTTCGATCGACTTTTGTTCCTTGTCGATACGTTCTTGCAACACTTTGCGTTCGTATTCTCGTTTACGTTCAGCCTCTTTTCGCTTCAACTCGTCAATGCGTTCGAATTCCAACTTTTCACCTACTTCCGTGCGCATGACTGCAAATCCACCTTCGCGATCAGTCGGCGTATCTTTGTGAATAACGTAATCACCAAGTCCGATAAGAAAGTACGTCTCTGTTCCATTTGTCATCACCAAATCCGAGTGATACCAAAGCGTGTCAAACAACTTTTTGGCACCTTCTTCAGCGTTCTTTAATGCTGTACTTAACTCTTGCTGGCACGCGCAGTCGGTGTCGTCGTCTTGGTTGATTGGACAACGACCTACTCCGCATCGTTTGAGAAGTTTGTCATTTGCGCGTGCAATTTCCACAGCACGTTCAAGATTTGCGACCTTTTTGGCAAGTTCTGCGGTCAAACGAATTCGTCGAAAAATCATGTAAAGCAACGTCTGCACTGTGATACTCATGTTCGAAAGATGCCCATGTGGCATTCGATCGTTGTGTCCACATACTTCGCACAAATCGTCGTCGCCGTATTTTTCTTCAAGAAACGATCGCATCTGCTGAAGTTCAATACCATGCGTCGCGCCGAGAAACCAAACGTTGAAACGTGTGTACAGATTGTATCCAAATTTAGACGAAGGTTTTGCAGGTGTCGAGTGACTGAACTCTGGTCGCAGCGACGTGTGCAACGTGCTTGAAAGAAGCCAATAAAGATCGCGTGTTTGAGTAGACGCTTCAAGACGGTCCGCCAATGTGGTGGTGTCATCGCGCGGTGTGTCTGGAAACGACTTGCAAAACGCATTCCACGCCAATTGCTTTCGATAAAGCACATTATCATACTCGGTGATAAATTTCTTCGTATCAGAAATAAAAGTCATTTTATCTTTCGTTTGTTGATGCGAACTTTGAGAACCAAAATTCAGATGCAAAGTTCCCTAAAACTAGCAGATGCCACTTTTTCAAATCGACATCAAATGACTACGCGTTTACCACGTTGGGTTCCGTCGCGTGATTACCAAAACATACAAGAAGGAGACTTGGTATACGATTGGACAGCAAAGATATCCAAATCTGCGTACATCGCTGGTTACCATGCTGGTGATTTGGCATACGCAGAGATGAAATCGCTCGTTAGATCGATATGGTGTCTTGTAGTATCAAGTCGTGTTACTTTGCAGTACAACGTCGACGAACGATTTAGCGATTGGATATTAAAGGCAAACTACCACGCCGTTCATCTCGTGTTCAAACTGTCGTTGAACAATCCGACGGTCCTTGGAGGCGGTCTGAAATTTCCGTCCGCAGATGCATGCGTTTTCTATCACCCTGCAACCAAACGGTTTATGGTTCAAGAACGAACGATACCTCAAGATGACAAAGGCACGTGTAGTTTGATGGTGTGCGAAACATTTGACCACTCTGTGACTATCAGTGATGTTTATGAAGTATTTGCAAAACGCGCGGTGGTGCAAAGCGAAATCATGTTGTCGATCGTTAGGCGCCGCAAAGAAGCGCCTGACATTCCAGAAAAACTCGAACCGGGGTGGGCAGTTCGAGTAGCGGCAAATGGACAAACGGCACTTTGTCTTCGCGGTCCTTTGGCGACTCGTGAAGAACAATTGTCGAAACTTGCCACATGGATGTTTGACGAATATGAATTGACTTTACCGCCGCCTGATCAAACGTTCCTAACACTTGATGACGATTACCCCTGGATGCGAGATGCAATAGAAAGATCGGCGTACGCACACGACCACTTACGTGATCGCGTCGTTGTGATGTTTGGCGTGACGCCGCATCTTCCACCTTACGTAGTCATGTGGATTCTCGATTGGCTGGCTCGATGCAATGTTCTCAGCGAAAGACGCAAGATAAGATGCATCGAATCGACGTATCAATCGCTGCGTAATGTGTTGGCAAAACGAATAAAATAAACTGTAATTTGCTGTAACAATTTTCTTTATTAGTTTGTGATCTGTGCTGATGTGCTTGCAGCGAATGTTGACACGATTTGCGCTGGTTTGCCCGCCTTGCGTTTGCTTGCGACGCCAGGATAGACGTCCATTCCCATAAGATCGGACGCCATCGTGTACGTCACGCCCATCGGTGTGACGATCTGCACCTTCTCTTCGCCGACCAGCGTGTTCTTTCGTGTTCGGTTCGACATCATGCCGACTGGACCCAGCGCGCCTTCGAGGTGTTTGTCGAATTGAAACTGCATGCACGTCATAAACGACGACGGATGAAGCGGTGCGTTGGTGGCAGCGAATGGCTGTCCTGGTCGTCCTTTCTCTTCTTTGTACTGCGTGATCTGGTGCTTGAAACGACCCGTAATGTCCCAAATCTTGCCCAACTTTCTGTTTGCGCCGACGCACGAAAAACCGGGCGCCATAATGCAGTACATCGACGGGTCGGTTTGGGTCGAGTCGCGCAAGTGTGCGTGCGACGGCGGCCACACGATGTCGATAGTTTCGCCGCGTTTGTAGTCGGTGATTGCCAAATCAGGCGTGACGATGACGCGCGACGGATCGGTGACAATGACGCCGAGATAGCATGTCCAGTTGTCGTGCAAAATCTTCTTGATCGGGTCGATACCGCGACGGACGTCGGCGAGCGCCCATGCAGCAATGCCGACCTCTTTGTCGATGGCGAGCCAAATCGCGCAGACCGTCTCATACGTGCGACGCGAGCGCACGAGAGTGATGTCGACGAGGAAGTAGACGTCGCGTTCCCACCAGTTGAGAAACGTCTGTTCGCGAATCTGCGATGTGAGTTGCATAATGGCAGACATGCGTAAGAACGAGTCTTTCTTCTTCATCGCAGCCTCCAATCGACCGATGAGATTTTCGTTTGTCTTTGTGAACGATCGACCGTACGCGTCTGTCGAAACTTCGACGCCAAACGCCGAAAAAGACGTGAACGGTGCGCCGCGCGACGAAAGTGCGAATGGCTTGCGTGGCTGAGACGACTTTTGTTTCGCCATCGACGACATCGTGTTGGCTGTCAGATCAACTGGTGTACCGGCTTGCGCTCGTCGCATTTGTTCGTCAAACTGACTGATGTTTTGCAACGGAATCGACTGATTCAGTGGCGACGCCAGACGAATCGTGTCGCGCAACTGATTTTGATTGTCGCTGAGATATTCGTGCAGCCGCTCGGGACTGACGACGAGACGTGTGGTGTAGAATCCTCGCAGAGGCACCTCCGTGTTAACGCCGCCCACTTGCACCGTTTTTGTTCCAAACGTGCCTCGCGTGGCGTCGGCATAGCCTTTGAAGTTGGTGTCGCTGATAAGACCGTCGAGTCGAGCCTTTTGAAACGTGTACGGCGTCGTCGAATTCGTTGCCGTGATGACGTGATTCATCAAGCGACCGAAAATCCAACTGTTCTTAAAGTCCTTGTCGGCACCTGCCTTGGCAAATCGCGCCTCGACCTCGTGTTCCAAGAAGTAGTTAAACGGGTCTGCCACAGTTGCGGCTGGAACGACTGGCGCAGTGCCGCGCGACTGTTCCGACAAGTACGAACGATACGCTTGCGCCATTGGTCCGCTGTTGAACTTGTCGTGAATGATTTTGATCGAATCCGGCGACATGAACGTGTCGCGAACCAGTGGATCGGTGAATTCGCGAAGATTTTCGTACGGAGCGTACGTCGCTCCCATCGCTGCCAACGATTCTCCTCTGATGCCGGTTTGCTGTGACGACGCATCGGCCAATTGCACAACTGTCGGATTGCCGTCGAGAACGTTGTGTGCGAACGTGATCATACTCTTGTACTCGCGCGCCCAGTCGCTGTCTTCGTTCGTGGCGAATTGCACTGGACAGAACGCCGGATTGAGAAGAGGATGGTCGATCGTGTAGATATCGAGAAACTCATAGTACAGTTTCTTGGCCGCCGACCAGTAATTTTTCGACACGTCAAAGTACATCGGTGCAATGTACGGATACTTGCTACTGTCAAGCAACGACAAGACAAGCATACCAGCCGAACTACTGGCAACGCCTCGAGGTCCAAAGTTGCCACGCGTGATGATTGGTGAATACGCGGCGTACGCAGCCTGCACTGCTGCCGATGCGTTGGCGGCCGGCGCCTTCAACTCTGGAAGGTCGGGACCGCCCGTGTAGTGACCTTTGGAGAGATTGCCGTTTCCGGCTGGTGGTTGCACCACACGGAACCACGCGACGACCTCGTCTGTCAACGGCATGTTCAGTGCGTCTTCCTTCACGCGTTCGCCCGTGTTGAAGTTCTCCTTTTCCTTTGCGTCGAGAACTTTCGTCAACAGGTGTGTTTTCATCGTCTCTGCGTGCCACTTGATCGCTTCTGGCACCAGTGCCCAATCGGCACAGTGTCCCCAAACACCAACAACTGGCGCAGGACCTGCAGTTTTCTCGGCGTCGTAGAGAAACATGTCGATCATGCCGTTGACAACTGACAGACCGTTGCTTTCGGCGATTGTGTTGACTTCGCGCGCCAATCGCCCATGTGCCGCAGAGAGATTGCCTGCAGGATCGAATCGACCCGTTGCCTTCAAAACGTACGGCAACGTGACGTCGACGAACGTGTTGTCGTGAAAACTGAACACGCCTGGAACCGTGCACGACGACTTGTAATTCGACGGATTCGTGTGCGGCATACCGTAGACACCGATGCCAGTGTAGCCACCAAACTCCATCTTGCGTTTCATCGCATCGTGATGAACGAGTTGCGCCGAGGCACGAATCGGCGATGCGGTGTAGACTTTCACGTCAGTGTTCAACAACGTACCCTGCAGCGACGGCGCGTCTGCACCGAGATCGGCGAACAACTGCGCGTCGGGACCGCGACGGTACATCTCGGTCTTTGTCGGGTCGAATGCAATCAGTGTGCGCAAGCCTTGCGGAATGATCACCGCCGTCACGTTGCCTCGTTGTGACTGTGAGAATGCATCGTTCACCAAATTGAGAACGACGCCGATCGCGTTTTCGTAGCGATGGAACGCATCGAACGTCTCGCTTTCGAGAGTCGCCCGCGTGGAGAGATTCACTGTGTAGTCTGCGCTTTCGGCCCAGACCTTCAAGTACCACGCGCGGGCGTTGATCAGCGCGGTCAGTGCGAGCGATTCGAGTGCGCGAATGAACGATTGTGCGCACTGAACAGTTTGGGCATACCAAACCATTTGACCTTTCGGGTCCTTCAAGCCGTCGATCAGTGCCTTGACGCCATATTGGAATCGCTTCAATTGGCCACTGATCTTCGTTTGTTTCCAGCCGCCGCTTGGGAAAGACGACTGTGACGGGCGTTCTTCGGCAATGCCGGATTCGAAACTGTATGCCCACGTCTCGTAGTTCATGTCGCCAAAGCGTTGCAGGCGAAACAGTTTGAATATCCATGCGTTCTCAGTCTCTGGATAGAGGTTGTCGAGAAAGACGGCGAGAATCTCAGCGCGACCTTCGTGGTTCTGCAAAACGGTGGCGAGTTCATTGCGCACCGTGTTGGGGTTGTACTGATACTGTTTCACTGCCGGTCCGACAAGAGACTCGAGTGCTGTGATAAACGGTGTCTGCGACATGACGCCACCAAGCGTCGAGACGTTTGGTGCGTTGTGCGGTGGTACGACCGCAAGCGAATTACTCATGGTCGTGTGTGTTCTTAAGTTGTGTCGATCGCTTTTGTTTTATGTGCAAAATTTGCGTTTTCGCATTGGTAGTCATTGATTTCGATGTGATTTTATTATTGAGTTACTTTTTTAGTGTGCCTCGCCAGACGCTTGTTGCGACGGTCCTGACCCGTTTGTTGTGCGATGACTTTGTGAAACTTTTCCGCACGCGATTTGAAATACGGATTTAGATCGTATTGCATGATTAAACCCGGTGAAACGCGCAAGACCGCCGCCGTCGGAGGTTCCCATCCCGTCGTCTCTTTGATCATCGATCGTGTGATGTGTAGTTGCACTTGCCCAAACCCGTAGTAAGAACACGGCAAACCTCTCAATGCAGTGTTAGTTAATCGTGCGCGCGGTTTCTCGTAATTCGCATCGCTGCGTGCAATTGCTTGGCTGTCGATTACCGCACGCGCTTTTATCTCAAATAACGCGCCGTCATTTGTCAATATATCGAGTGCTGTCGCACAACCCAGCGATTCTGAATAAAGCGGCGATTGCGCTGCAACAATGCGACGTTTCGTGTCTTTGACATAGTCGAGTATGGTCGCTGTGCACGGATCGAGTCCGCCAAGAAAAGCGTCGTGGTCACGCTTTGTCAACACCTTACTACCGTGTTGAACGCGCAACTTTAACTGTTGGTCGACAAGCGAACCGTGTTTCTGGTCAAACGTCGCATCGTCCATGCCTGCGAGTTTGCATTTCGAAACGGCCTCGTGACAACTACCCACGGCCAGTTTCTTGTAGTGCGCGTTTGCGTTTGTGCTTTTCCATTTCGTCGGGTTCGTTACTGCGTCGTTTTTGGAACGCCTGGACCGCTTGTCTGTCTGGCCTTTCGGCACGTACATGAAACTGTCCAGCGTGGGACGCAAGCCGACCTTTCTCTGTTGATACTCGACCATACACCTCTTTTCTTCCGAATAGCGTTTTTGCGTGACGACGTAGCATTTCTGTTCGACTGAATACTGCACATTCGCCGCGATAATTTTCTCCACAGCCGAGACAACGTTTGCGTCCGTCGCCATTTGCGTTTATCGTTGTCGTTTTCCATCGCATCTAAAGTAGTGTAGAACTAATTAACCGATTATTATAAATTGTTGGAATCATATGCGTTATACTGCGACAAAAATAAAATGTCGAAGACAACGGCGACGCCACAGGACGATTTCGTAAATCAAACGCAAAAGAACGCACGCCGCCTTAGCAATGCAATGCCATACGTCGAGGTCGTCATGTACACCGATCCACCATACGTAGCCAACCGCAAACCCATCTATAGCCGAACTTTTGTGTCCGCATCTGACGAAGAACTATTGCAACGACTGATTGACGCCGAAAGCAGAATCGCGATGCTGGAGGGACGCGAGAGAAACAAACTGAGATCGAAGAAATAAATATGCATCTGCTTTCTATAACTCTAGCCACATCACACCACACAAAATTAAAAGATGGATTATTTTGATTCGAGCGAAGAGTCTTCAAGTAATGCTGTGCATTTACTCGATGTTAAGATCATGAAGGTCCAGTACGTCACAACAGCATACGAATGGTTGTTTCCGATCATCAACGACTTGCAGCAAAATCTCTTTCCGATTCTCGAAACGAATCCAGATACGCGTTGGGACCTTCAGCGTGCGATGTGTCGATATCGTGGACAAGCGGTTCTGTTTGGCGATCGCACTGTGAAAACAGATGCGCGCACAGAAGAGGAACCAATCGATATCGAGACTGCAGTTGACGCCGCAGGTGTCGAGAAATCTGACGTCGACTTTATGCCTGCGTATGAGAAACGTTTCACCTCTGTCATGTCGACGATCGGCGCACTCGCCAGATGCGTTGTCGAATGCGTTGTGGCGAAATCAGGCAAGCAGAAAGTCGGCAATGGCGACCGTGTGGTCGCATACGTCAGTGGCGCGTGGCCGATTCTGTCAGATGCAGTCCGCTACGAAATCAAATGCGTGCCAAAACAGTACGGTGGCCAAACGCAATTACCTGGCGCCCGAAAAGACTATGACGCCGCTGCAATTGGTTGCGGAATCTATCCGTCGTCCAACGTGCGTGCAACAATTGGCGATTTCCACAGTTTGTTGCTGCATTCGTGCCGACTTGGCGACCGACCAGTCAACACGATTATCCAGACGATGTTTCCAACTGTGTACTCGCAGCCGCCAAGAGAGGGTGTCACGGTACACAAAACGATCAAAGGACCTGGTGGTCAGCAACAAATCGATCTTCGACAACCGCTTTTAAACGAGTTTGATGTTGTCGAGTTGCGTGACATTCTCGACAGAGGTGGCGGTGCGACAAGTTGGGTCAATATCGATCACAAAAATGTCATGTTTCCGACAGTCGCGATGTTTTTCTACCGAGCGGAACTGGCGCGAATCGCAGAGTGTTACAAGACCAAGAATCGTTGGTACGAAGTTCTATCGCGCGGTTGTGCATTGGTGAAGCATCTGTCGTTCTTGTTGAATCACGCGCCACATATCCTGAATGTGAAACGTCTGAAGTATCTCGACTGCGTTACGCAACAGAACGAATTCAAGCAGAAAAAGAAGCGAAATTACCACAACGGCAGTCGCTTGCTACTCGACTTGTTCGACATGTATACTGCGTCGATTCGAGGCCTTAATCTGTTGCCGGAACGAACATACGCACAGTTTTTCGAAACTGTCATGCAAAACCAATACGCCAAGCGTGACAACGTCCTGCCCAACAAGGAACTTGCAACGGTAGCCACAGCGCTGGATATTTATTCGGTGATGCAACAAGACCAGAACAGTGCGGAGAAGTTGTACACGGACGATACACAGTTCCAACGTTCAAAAGCCGTTACGACATCGGGTCACATGTTTAGTGTCATCGATTCGGTGCCGCAAAATGAAGTTCTCGACGGCGACTCGGCGAGTTCAACGGGTACGATTCGTCTCGACGACGTTCAGCCTCTTCCCGAAGCACCTCCGCCACCACCGACGACAGAAGCGTCGACATCGATGAATCTCGACGACGACACAAACACGCTAAACATTCCATCGATACATACGTCTTCGACATCGTCAACAACACCAGTCCGATCTGCATATCATACCAACTGCTTCAACGATTTCATCAATCGTTTGACCACGCCGTGCAACGTCGACGACTTTGTTGTCGCGATGCGATGGCTAATCGAGAAGGGTGTCGTGACAAAAGTTGAAATGACTGGCACGTCTGACCACAATCGTGGCAAGAAGTTTGACGCGTTCTACTTGTCGTCGGTTTACGCGTTGCAATCGAAATGCGTTGCGACACTTGGCGACTTGTACAAACGCGGTATCAAGTCGTCGATCAATCGACACGAGCAAATGCAAAGCGAGTCGTACAACATCGACGACGCGCAAGAGGAATTTCGTGCACGATCGTACATGTTGGAAGAGAAAATCGCATACTTTGACGAGGCTCGTCAGGTGTTGCGTGCGCTCTGTGTCTCGCATGCAGAACTGCTAAAGAAGATCAGAAACGCCGATCGCAACGTCGATCTCGAAGCGGTGGTCGAAGACGCAGACGGTCCGGTCGCACAGAACACCGACGTCGCGAAAGACGAAGCGCGTCTTCTGAGCGATTTCGAGGCGTTTTACACAGACGTGAAATCATTTATCGCAGGAACACCCGATGAGATTGATAAATCTGATCCGTACGCCGAGTTGCGACCTGAACCAGTCGACGGCGAACGCACGACGTGTTTTCCGCTGTTGATCGCACCTGTCGTCGATAACAACTCTAGCAACATGACGTACTGCACTGAACAGCAACGAGCGATCAAGCGAATGGAGACAAGTCCGTTGTCAATTGTTGTCGGTGGCGCGGGTTGTGGCAAGACGGCAGTTCTCGAAAAGGCAACGATGTCGTATCACCAGAGTCAAGTTATGGTCTGTTCTCCTTATGGCAAAGTCGTTGCGGAATTGAATCGCCGCGTTGCCAACGCACGCACGATCGATTCGTTGCTGTTTGCACATCGTGTTCTGTATCAACAAGAGGTGCAGAAAGCCGAAAACATCTTGGGCAGTCTTCGTGCCGCAGTTCGTCATTCGGGTTTTCAGAACTCACCATTGGCACGAATTGTCGAGATTCGCGCAGACTTGTACCGCATCTTGGGCGTCTATGATCACCCGTCGCCGTTTGAGAACATTCGTGTACTGATTGTCGACGAGAGTTCACTAGTGAACTTTAAAAGTTTCGAGGCACTCCTCAGTGCGATTCATCAGTGCAAGTCGCGCGCTGGCTTCTACCTCGAGCGCATAATCTTGTGCGGCGATCAGAACCAGTTGCAGCCGATTGGTTACGGTTCGATCATCAAAGACTGCATTCACGCGTTCCCGTGGTGCGTGCATCACATGACGATCAACCATCGTAGCCACGGAACATCGATTTTCAACTTTGCCAAAAGCATTGTTACGAAGAAACTTGGCACTCGCGAGGCACCGATGCCTCTATTCGGCGGCGACGACAATTGGCTCAAACTAATGGTGCCGCTGACCTTTACTGCCGACGCAACTATGACGCCACAACAGTTGCAAGACGCTCGGCGCGAATTCGAGGAGGCGAGTCTTGTGTTCTTGCAGGCCAACAAAGACACTTATCCTGAGATTATCGCACGGGCTTTTGATATGCTTGGCGCGTGTGACATACCTGCGACACCAGGGACGTTGGCGGTTCGGGAGAAAATACTGATGATTGCGTCGACGCGCAAGATCGTCGAACATTTGAACAACATCACGCGAAGTTTGTTCTTTCGCGAGTCGATCGAGAAAGCGATGAACGATAACAGTCGGTTCGTGACGTCAGCCGAAACGGGCGAGTTGCAAATGCCGCAAGAGTTTCAGAACCGCATCGTACCCGGTCAGCGCATCATCTTGAAGAAAAACTTTCACAAGTTGTTCTACGTCGAGGAGGCCGACGAAGGTTCGATGTTTTCAAACGCGCGCATCGAACGCTTGCGAAACATGGCGTACGAGCGTCGCATTAGAAAAACTCGGCCGATGAAAAAGATTGTCAACTACTTTTACAACGGCGAACAATTGACGGTGATTGGCTTCTACGACACGCCGTACTTTTTGCGCGACACGACTTGGTGTCGTTGTGGTCTCTGTCCGCCGCCTTGCGAGGACCAGACTGGTCAGTCGACTTGCATGCTTGAACCACACGAGGTGCCAATCGGTCGTCGCGTACTGGCGAACATGAATCTACCAACGACGATCAAATACCACACGCAAGGCATGAAGTTTCGCGACGGTGGATGGGCGCACGACAATGGTGGTTTGCGACGAATGGCGGTGTTTCAAGTCGTGAACGAGCCGTCGTCGTACAAGGAGGTCGACGTCGCAGAACACTTAGCGAATTTGTCGCAGTTTGCATTCGCGCATGCGGCAACCATCCATACGTTTCAAGGATCAGAGGCGCCAATCGTGTTCTACGTGTGTCCGAAAGATAATCCACACATCGACCCGACTGCCGTTTACACTGGAGTAACACGCGCGCAACGCAAACTCATCATCGTCGGTGATCGCAACGTTGTGATGAACACAGTGCAGCGCCAATCGCCTGTTCGACGTTCAGAGTTTTGGGCGCTATGTGCGCTAGAGGCGAACAAATTTCATCGCAGTCTGCACGACGAGTCTGATCCGTTGCGCTTGGCAAAGGTGTTACAGATCGACGATGCGTTGACTCAGTCTCTCGTCAACACGACGCGCGACATCGAACCTGTTTCGCGGGGCGAGTTGTGGCGCGATTACGATAAAATCAAGGAACAGGCGTATTCAGGAATTGAATAAAATCCATTTATTATCGTGCTTCTGTTCGATGCGATCTGTCGCCAGTTCGTTTGTCGTTCAATGCAACGTCGACTGCGGCGGTTCCAAGCCACGGAGTCACGGATGCTAAACAAATAGTTAGAAGAAATAAATCAACTGGCTTTGAGACATACCTCGAGACTGTTCAACACCAGGCGTGTTCGGGAATCCAGCCGGGTTCGCGGGGATAATTTGACGTGTGGCGCCACCGTTTGCTGAGCCTGCACCGGGTAATACGTTTTTTGCTGCTGCGGGACCACCTGGCATTGTAGATTTTATAATTGTAAACAGAGTTGTACATATAGCGCATAACAAGCCATCAATAAACAATGTTTGCACTACTTTTTCTCGCATCGAGTAGCGCCTTCATCGACGTTCGGACGTGTCAAACTGTGGGCACTACTCTCAAATTCATGCCGTCGATCAATGGCAACATGTTGGGAGACTGGCAAATGTTGACGCCACCGTCGTCCATGTATATGTCCGATTTCATGGTTCAAATGAACAATTCGATACTGCGACTCGTATCGAAACCAACGCTTCTCGCGCCTTTTGCGGCGTTAGAGTACATGTTGCCAACTCAAAATGACAGCACATCACACTTTTGGCTTTACGAAGTGTCGTACAACTGCATTCAGTCGGCGGGGAACACGTCGAGTCAGTTTGGCATCGGTCCTTGGAACGCCATTGGATTCGACTGGTTGCCCTCAGGATCGACGCCAAATCTGACGGCATTGCGGTTCGCTTCGGGAACGACTGACGGGAGAGTGCAAAATAGCGTCGTACGCGTTGGTGACAACGTGACCGCAGTTGAAGACATCATGTGGTCAACGCGTAACGTGTCTGACGTGAAAGGCGAGTTACGTTCTTTCAAATACCGCTTCGTTTACGACGGCACGGCAATGTTTCCGACGTCGCTGCAAACCGACTTTGGCGAGACAGCGGTTATGCAACAAATCGAAACGACTGCGCCTCGTCTGTGGCAGTCGCCGACGCGCATGGTTGTCGTCGCGTCAAGCAACGTATTGTTTGTGTCGCAATTTGCACTGACTCGCACTGAATACTCTTGCGCCACGTCAACCACCCCAGTCGTCACAACTCGCGCAGTTGGAACCACACCAGTTGTGGCATCTGCGCCGGTCACTGTGACCGCAACCGATGCTTCAACTGCGACAATGGAAGTGGTGACTCATATTGCTGCCACATCACTCAAATCTTCGTATACCACCAAGGAATTGATCACAGAAATTGCCCCGGCATCTGCACCAACGACAACTGAATCGTACACAATGTTGCCACAACTACCACCGCGTGCGTCAAGTGCTGGAAATTGGGTGACGGGTATAGTTGCGGTTTTGGGAATCGCCCTGGTGTTACTCGTCATCGTTTCGTCTATCTACCAGTTGAAACGTCGTGTTTCTGTTGTGGAACAACAAGTGAACGAGCCTGTATTGGTCGAGAATCCGAAAAGCGTGTACGGTCCGATCAATATTATCGTCGTTCAACAGGCGCCAGAAGTTATATATGACAAGGTTCTCGTCGGTGGCGAGACGTCAAACTATGGCGAAGTGCCAAAGAGAGAGTTGCAATACGACTCGCCAACGTCAGAGTTAAAGATATAAATTTATTAAACAGAAAATGACTGAAATTTGGTCTGGGTGCATTGATGCGCGCATTGATTTATTGTCGCAAACAAGCCGTAACTACGCTTGTTACGTATTGTCTTGTACTCAAAGCAACGACGCTAAAGACGAAATCAGCCGTGTGCGCGTGATCATTCGCGATAGAAATATTTTGTTTCTTGCGCACGTCGGAATGCGTTTGCGGTTGGTGTTGCGACCTGCAACGCAGTTGTTATGGACATTCAAAACGTTCGATGTGGTTGCGGTGCTGTCTATTCAACGCGCAGATGAGATTTCGCGCAGTATTTTGTCGCGCGTGTTGGCGAGCCCGTACATGTTGTGCAAGGCTCGCCACGATAGACTGGCAGGGGAAACAGACGCGTTAAAAGATGTGCCTTTGACAGCAGATGCGACGAAATACGTGGCCACTCTCGACGGACGTTCGTTCAGCGAACTTGGATTTCTTGTGAAAGATATTCACCGATTGAGACCGACGTTGGTTCGCGGCTTGGAACCATTTTATGCATCAAATCACTGTCTTTTTTCAAAAGCACTGGCAAACTTGGATCGGTTGACCAAGGCGTACGCAATCAATTTCGATGCCAGCGTTTTGTACACAATGTCTTTGACACAAATCACACATGTTGCAGACTCGTTGTCTCACATATCTGGCATCGAGTTGCTGTTCTTGGGTACGATGTGTAAGTTCACCGAGAAAGATGCAACCGTTGCGTTGACAGAACCGTTTCGTCTATCGTCAATGACTTGTGAAATTGCTTCTCTTGTGCGATCGGTCGACTTTAACACTCTCAAAATGCGCGCCAAACAGTCGCAACTTCGTCGTATACGAAAGCAAATCGAGGCATCGTTAGACACGATTGTCGACGACGAGGTGTTGCAACAAGTGACTACGGACGCATTGGCTGTGACGCATAACTTGCGTTACGGTCACACAGCATTCGTCTCAACTCGATGCAAGGCGATGGAACAACTCGGAGTCTGGAGGCGCCTAGTGAGTGAAGACGACGTTGAACTTTACACCACTTCGTACTTGCACGCACGCGCTACTCGCATCGTCGAACTCCTGCGAATGTTTAACTCAGTTCGTTGCGTTGATATCGCTGGTGGATGTGCACTGTTGACGCGTCGCGAGTTGAACTCCTTGATTAGACAGCAGCGTCGTCGCGCCGTTATCGTTATACCATCGTTTGCTCGTCAATACGATGCGCTGGACGATCAAACAGTGTTTGGCGTAGAAGATGTGGTGTCGGGTGCAAACGTTGATGTACGCATTGCAATGCGCATTGCGTCCAACCTTGTCATTCTCGATTGTCATGCACTAACTGAGCGAGAATTTGCAGCAACATTGACCGTGTTTTTGCGGATTCGACAACAATATCGATCGTCTCGTTTGCCGCGTTTGCTGTTAGTGGGTGACAAACAGCAAAAACCAATTGGGTGGGCGGCAGGCGCGCCGTTTATGGATATTGTTAAAACGACTTCGGGAAGCGTGACGACACTCGATTGTTCACTGGCGGGCAGTAGGCAACGTCACTACCTCGCATCGCTGTCGAGTCGCATACAATCGAATACGGCAGCCGAGACGCTTGCGTCACACGTGATGCGAAACGTAAAGACAGACTTGGTCGACTGTTGGAAGGAGATTTGCAACGGCGCGCAACTGATTTTTTGGACGCGATCGATCGATTCTGTCGGCTCGATGGCACGTCTCATTCGCCGTCGAGTAATGCCAACACGTAAACGTCAAGCAGACGAGGACGACGAACCAACGTATACTCCACCAGACGTTTTACCGCCGCAATCGGAACAATCACTCGAAATACTCGCAAAGATTCAAGACATGCCATGGCTCATAAGATCGTGCGTATCAGTGACGTGTCCTTACATTTGGTATGGCGGAGTATGTGTACGTGTCGATGGGTTTCACACGCAAACCTACTCTCCAATGCGTGAGAACAGAATCGATGTCAACGTCGACCTCATTCCAGCGGAACCTCTCGACGGACTCGTATCACTCGACGCCGATGGTCTTGTGTTGCGAATCGACAACACTCCTGTCGACCACATGATATGTTGCAACACACGCAATTCAAAATTCATGCGTGTTGCAACACATCGCACCGAACTGGCGGCGGCATCATTTGCATTGGCGAGTGATGCATCGCGACAAGAAACGTTGGCGAACCACGTTGCAATCATGGTCGACGGCGCAAAGTTGTCTGAACTCACGTGGGGTGAAACTGCAGCCGCGTTGGTTAAATTGGAACCAAAAAGCGAAGTTTCGGTGTTTATTATCACTGATGCAACCAACGTCGAACAGCGCATGGTACGTTCATTTACACGCCTCTGGAAACATTCACCGTCTGTCTTGGCTACTATGTTGGAAAGCGATGAATCCACGTCAGAATAAACTACTTGCCTAATCGTTGCCGTATTATCACAGTAATTGGGTGAAGCAGATGCAGATGCCTAAAAGTGGCCATCGGTCGTGGTTTTCTTCCCACCGAAAACTGAAAAACGAGGGCTATTCACAAACCAATTTTAGCAGATGTCAAATCATACCATACTCATGAATGATATGTTCCACGTGACCGAGAGGTCGACAAGAGGTCTTTTGACTCGAGTTGACGTGAAATCACACGAAAAGCGTATGCCCAGTCGATGGACATCTGCCAGGAAGCAGATGTGAAAAAGTGGCCATCGGTCGTGGTTTTCTTCCCATCGAAAACTGAAAAATGAGGGCTGTTCACAAACCAAAAACTTTTGAGTTGACCATCACTTGGGCAAACACCCCATGGCGACCTCATAATACGCGAGATCGTAATTGCTAGCGACACGATTTCGATCGAGTTGACCACATGTTGGGTAACGAGTGACAGTCGAGGGTCAACAACCGACCAACCGACCATGTGATGTCGGAAAACTTTCTGCAACAAAGTCACCAAACGCACGAACTAGTAGAGTTTGCAACGATTTTACCACTCTTGAGATAATTTTTGTCCAAGTTATCATTGACTCACCAATTGACCAACGAGTCGTCCATGTGTTCATCAACCGACCGGTCGACCGAGAAGCATTGTCGACTGTAGACGTCTGATGACAACTTCAATAATGAAATCGTTACAGACTTCCTCTGACTAATTGAATTTTAACACTTTCGCCCAAGTGATGGTCAACACAAAAGTTTTTGATTTTTGAACAGCCCTCGTTTTTCAGTTTTCGATGGGAAGAAAACCACGACCGATGGCCACTTTTTCACATCTGCTTCCTGGCAGATGTCCATCGACTGGGCATGCGCTTTTCGTGTGATTTCACGTCAACTCGAGTCAAAAGACCTCTTGTCGATCGATCGGTCACGTGGAACATATCACTCGTCAGTGGTCATGTTTGGCATCTGCTAAAAAGTGGTTTGTGAACAGCCCTGGTTTTTCAGTTTTCGGTGGGAAGAAAACCACGACCGATGGCCACTTTTAGGCATCTGCATCTGCCTCATTAAAAATACACAACCCTCGCTTTTGCATTCGTTGGCGTTGAGGCATCTGACTTTGTCAAATTGTTTTTGCGTTTTTATTATTGACTTGTTCTTTGTTTGAAGCGATTTTCGTAACGCTTTTGACTATGTTGACCCAACATGGCAACATCCGATCTCTGTAAAAGTCATGAAATACCGCGAGTTCGACAATTGTTGCGACGTCTTTTAGTGGCAATTGGTACATGCCAACAAAACTCATTGCCAACAACTTTTCGAATTGGAACGGCCACCGAAATCTAAAATCGGTCGTCTTTGCTTGAAGTGACAAGTGTGGCGTGTCGTGCACACCGTCGGGTGAACTAACAAGCACGCCTTGCGGCGCAGGTCCACTCACTTCATGTGACGGCCCAAACCAGTACATGTAGTCGTTGTTGTTTTTACACGCTGCTCGAAATGGCATACCGTTTATGCGCAGTTCAGGTCGCCAAGTCGGACCTCCTACACTGATTTGTACTGGCTTTGGCCATTTCGGCACCATCGCAACTGTCAGCGGTGTCAACAAGTTGTAGTATGCTTCAAAAAGCGATTCGATAGACGGATTTGCAATAGGCTGTGACACCAATCTTATGCCAACTAGGCGACCAGCGATGTTCGACATAACATCTTCAGCAAACACGCTTCGACAGTAAACAATCTTGTTGTTGGTGATATATAGCACCGCAAATCGCCACGACTCGTGCGATTCGCCACCCAAAAGCAATGCCAAATCTGGATCGTCGTGTGCAACTACGATGCAAACTAATTTGCGCAGATGACGACGCGCCATCTCGAGTTCCACGCGCGCCGACTTGAACGGACATCTTCGAAGAGGTATTAATGTAACCGTCCAGTATTCTAGCACCCTTGTCGACTGGTCTGGAAACGTGTAGTATTTAACGATGTTGAAGACGCTTGAATCGCGAGAGTATTCGATCGCCTCTTTGAACGTTTCTTCAAAAAATCTTTCAGAATAAAGTGTCCCAAAGTCATTCATTTATTTTTGCTAATTTCGCTGTATTCGAGATCAACTACTGTGTTGAGAATTGCCAACGCTGTCTTGAAATACTCGATATCTGTATGCTGAGTCAGGGTTGCCATGTCGATTTGTCGTTCGAGTGTTTCGACAAATTGCAAGTCCAACATTTGCCGAAACGGTTCAATGGCAGATGCAAAGTTTCTTATGCTTTTTACACCAATACCAAACATGTGATAATATAAACTGTCAACATTCTCTTGCAAATCGTCGGTCACTACAAGACCGGTCTGCTTCGTAAATACAATATTGCGTTCTTTACCGGAAGCATCGGGATACCAAGATATTGTTGTGGTAAACATCGGTTGGTACTGCGTCCCATCGCCTTCGACGCCGTACTTGATCAACAACGACGTTTCGCCTCTGCAGACAAAAGCGGTCAGCGGAGTGCACGTGCAGCCGTTTTTAAAGTTTTGATAGTCGCCCAACTTGATTCCAAACAGATGAACACGATATTGTCCAAGCGTTTCAAACGCTTTTTGCTGGTCGTCGAATCTGCACAGAAAAATTGCTCGTTCTGTCATTTGTTTATTTTGTCTTTTTCCAACACAATTAGGCATCCGCACATTACATTTTAAAATGACAACATTATTCGAACTTCGCGCTGATCAAGAAATCAAAGATGCGCTTCGCGATGCTCATAGTTGTGACGACGAACGGAAAATCAGCGAAATCCTACGCGATCTTGGCTATCTCGACCACCGCATCGTGTATTCCGATACTGATGAAATTTTCATTTGCCCTGTGGTATGTCCTGTGAAAATCAAGAAAACATGCAACAAGTACAAACGAGTATACCGGATGATAACAAATCGCAGTGGAACGACATATTCGGTGGCCGCGGTGCAAATTTCAAAATAAAAAAAATGAGTTTGAAACAGAATGTTCTCAAAACGTACGGCATAACAGTTAGCGATGAAACTAAAACAGAACTATGCGCGGCTGTCGGTAGTGTCAACGTCGGCGAAAGGGTGAAACAGGTCCTTACTCGGTGTGGTATAACTGATGTGGTTGTTGTATACAGTTCAGTTTTGCCTGAGATTGCGCCAGTGATTGGGATATTTGATCGGAGTGAATACTTGGCAACGTTGTGTTTGATTGATAACGTGATGGAAGACGGTTCTGATTTGCAAGTAGTGCACGTTCTACCTGGCACCAGTTTACGTAATGTTGAAACGAAACTCAACGAAACTGTGACCGTCAAGCGGAGAAAAGCAACGATGCGTGAGTTTGGTATTCAAAAGAAACGACACGATTGGCAGTTCAAGAAATGAATTAAAATCAGACAGATGCGACAACGAAAGTATCAAATCGTACTGAAACAACATATACGGTTGCTGCAAATTTCAAAATAAAATGTTTCCGAAAAAGTTTTCATTGGAACATACCAATGACAGCGTGTATTGCATACAAGTTGATTCAAAGGCTCAGTTAGAACTATTAACCGCTATTCGCAGTGGAAACAAAGCAACGATAAAAGAGGTTGTCGACAGTCTGGGAATTGACGATGTGACTCTTGTTTACGGACCAGTGAGCGACGGCGACGATCAGTTCACTGTTATTGGCTTGATTTCGAACAAAGAATACTGTGCGACGCTTAACGACATTATGGAAGATTCTCTGTTTGCCAAAGTGGCAAACGCGCCACCAGTTGTCTGTAATGCAATCGAACCCAGACGTCGTGATGTAAAAGCGACGGCGAGAGACTTTGGTATTCAAAAGAGGAAACACGATTGGCAATTCAAAAAATAAATTCAATGCGATCGTTTTGCGTCTTCAAGTTTCGCGACGAGTTTCTTCGGCAGATGCGTATACAATTCCACTTCTCCACTTGCATCGCTGAAACAATCCAATGCATCAAACGGATCGTCGTAACGATCCTGCTCGATCGATCCGCTGCCAAATACAAATAACAGGCGCAAGTCAACAGCGGAAAGACTGTCGCGAAGAAGTGCCTTTGTCAAACGCTGCTTTTCGTCGGCTGTCGAGAAATGCAAAAAGTTCTTGATTTCACCCAACGACGTGTAGAGATGCACGTGACCACATTTCTCGTTCTTGTCAATTGCAATCAATACGCGATTCAACACCACATTTTTAGACGCAAACTTCAGTGCAGATGCATCAATGGGCTTGTCTTTCAAAACGTCTGTGTTGATCTCTTCGACCAATTGCGTAACCTGTTTTCGTGCCTTGACGACATTCTCTCGGCTGCACAAAATAGTTTCCAAATTGTCGAACGTCACGGATTGATGCATCAACTTTAATTTTGTTCTTGCAAATACATATAATCCTCTTCAATCACGATACATCCTCCGTATGGAGGCAGATCGACTTGCGTCGGTTCGACAGTGCACCTTTGAAGAAACGCAGCAGTTTCATGCTGTTCAAGAACGCGCGCTAAATTCAGCGGCGTTTCTCCGCGCGATGAAACGTGCGCGGCAGGCGCGCCATATGAAATCAGCAATTCAAGCATTGCTTTTGCGTCTCTATCCAATAAATAACGCACTGCGTAATGTGCTGCCGTTTCACCTTTCGTGTCAAAAAGAGATGCAATCACTCCACCATATGTCGATAGCAGTTCGCGAACGAGTGCAAAATTATTATGCTTGATCAAAACCATGAGTGGTGTTACGCCGTCGTTGTCACCGCCAATCAACTGCACGCCAAAGTGTTTCCGAAACAAATCGACTACACACCGAGGTGTTGTATGTGCTGACAACTTTCTGTTGAGTTGGTCAACTTTTGCCGATCCGACATGCGATGGGTAGCAGCCACTGGCGGCACAACTCATACTGTCAAAAGTTTGTCTTTGCATCTGCATCAACTTTTATAGCGCCATAGACGTTTAAGCGCACAGATAGTCACATCTATAAACATGAAATGGATTCCAATAATTCTACTACAAAAAAGCGAAATACCGAAGACACTACACTGTCCGTTGACGTCATACCTGCAAAAAAGCCGAAACACGAACCGATTGGCGGACCATCGGAACGCGAAACGTTGACTGCGATGAACAACTTTTATCGAACCAAAGACCGCAGTTACTCTGAGATGTATCACTATCTTGCTGAAAGCCAACGTTCGGGAGTCGAGTTGACGTCGACTTTAAAGGCAAACAACGTATTTCACTTGCGACGCTTATGCGCACTGATTACAATGCTGAAATGGCTTGGTTATGCGCTAAAGGCAGCGGACACGATTGTTGGAGTGTTGCCGCTCGATCAGAAAACAATGTTTACTAGCGATCCGGAAGTTAAAGATATCTGGACCATTATCTACGTGGAACACCCCGAGGCAGACTCGGATTGGCTGCAAGAATGCGCAAGTCGCCGCAAGTCAGTTCGCTTCCTTGCGTGGGAAGCGCCGCCACCACCAGCGTTTATCGCGCAAGCACAGATGCCAAACAATAACAGGCGCGAAATTAGCGAGTTTGTCACGGCGCTATGTATGCGTTGCAAACGTCATGCATCGCTTTGGAACAATACATCGATGTGGATAAAGACATTTGGCAAGCACTTGAGCGACGAAACAGGGCAAATCGCTGCTTTCGCAGTGTTTAGCGACGATCCGACGCTGGCGTCTCAGTTGGAAAAGAGTCCGAACAAGTTTGCATGTTACGCTGTCTCTCGAACGCTAGATGAAACGGTGCGTGCGATGAATGCGTGTGTTCAAAGTAAAAAACCAGTCGATCAGACGTGGACATTAATTGCAATGAGTATCGACGCAGCGCTGTTCATGGAAACGGACGGTGGTTTTTACGGCATGGCGCAACAACTGTTTCAAGTTGCATTACTGTGCCCCGATCCGACGCTGTTTGGAAAAGTCGCACAACTCTCGCCGCGTCTCGGTCAAATTCTTGGAGTCGCGTCGATCGTGGCACCAATCGTCGGCGCGGGCGATGAGAAGAACTTTATAACGCTAGCAAAAACTGCGCAAATCGATTCGCGCGAGTTGTGGAACGCGTTTGCTGCTTCGATTAAATCGTCAGATGATAAACACGTGAAAATGTTGACTGCGTTTGTTGACGCGCGTAAACAGTGGAGTATCGACAATCGAGAACTCATCACAAAAACGTTACAAGCGCGTGCGTTGGTGCAACTGATGTGTACGTTTGCGAAACTGATCGCACTCAAGACTGGCAAAAAGATCGATTTATCACTCGCTGAATCGACGTTTGATGCGGTGACGCAGTGTGCGAAACAACAAGAAACGACAGCGAGTGGTGCAACGCTTTGTTTGGTTTGCGGCGATCCTGCCGAGTATTTGTTGCCATGCGGTCATTTGATTGGCTGTGAAAAGTGCATGGACAAGTTGAGCGACCCAAACAACACTGGCATGGCTCAATGTCCGAACTGCCGTGTGCAAACTGACAAGAAAAACGGAAACTGGAAAATCAAATTGTTTCGTTAATAAATTTATCGCTTCGATCGCGGCTTGAACTTCCAGTCGTGCCTCTCGTTTTTCACTTCTTGCACACGAACAGTTACAGACACCGAGTCTCGCGGAACGATCAGTATTTCTGCAGACTGCGTTTCATTAGAACAATTAGCAATAGAAGAAGTAATTACCGGCGGCTTGACTGATACAATATTCGACGGCGTTGAACTTTCGGCTGAGGAAGTCATTTGATTTCTTTTAGTTGTGCATCTGACATATGAATTTTGAGCGTTTTATTCTTGTTTTTTGGCGTCGCTAATCTCTTCAATGCTGAGCACCGAGTAATACCAAATACTCACTGCCGAGTGCAAAAGCCCATCGACCTTGTAAGTGGCACTGCGCGTCGTATGCCGATGCGTGTTTGATGAATAAATTAGTGTATTTTGATACTTTAGAACGCAGTTTTTCACTTGTTAAAACACATGAGTGCAACAAAAGACATGTGTGTCTACATGATCGGTTCGTTTAGCAGTCGCTCGTCGTCAAAGCCACCAGAGGCATACATTTGCGCGAGTCCGTATCCAAAGCATCACGTGAACAAACTCAACGCGCAGTCGGGAACGGTGCGGTCAAAACGCAACGCGACGTCAAACTCGATGCATCATTGGCGATTGTGTGTCGTTCTCGTTGTTCCAGTTGCACGTCGCATCGACATCGAAGCGTTGAAGATATTTTGGCAAATGAGGTCTCGCAAGTTGCCGAACCGCATTCGTTTTGGTGTCAAACTCGCAAACGCGTTGCAATTACGTTGTTATGTCGAACGCGAATACATCGAACAAATGCGAACTATACCGTTCAAACAGCGGACACTCGATATCAACACGTTGGTAGGCACGCCGATATGTCACACAAACGAGGTCGTGTCGTTTACGCTTGGCAGTGCGTCGGCAAACGAATTGACTCGCAAGGCCGAACATCGTTCGGTACCCGATTTACCAGAACTCGACGTTGTACCCGAAGTCGACTGGGAAAATCTCGCACAACTGATTGTCGATGATCCAGCGGCACCACTCGACATTCTTTCACAGACGATTCAGGCCAACACGCTCGAATTGATGCTGCATGCACGCGATCCAACCCAACGCGCCTCAGCACAGCACATTGTCGACACGGTAAAGTCGTTGGCGATGCAGGGACCTCTGACCAAAATCGACACTGGTGTTCAACCGTTCGAACAACTCAGAGATTCAATCAAGGCGACATGCGTCGACGACAACGGCGACATTAACGACGTACTGTTGGTTCGAAATGGTGATACTTGTTATGACGACGTTGTAGAATATCGCGATCGTCCGCTCTCGTCATTGCGTTTGACACGGCTGAAAATGTGTACATGTGGGACGCAAAACGCGTTGTCCACTCGTGTGCGCGTGGTCACCGATGCTGGTGCAAAGGTGACATACAGGTGCGATGCGTGCCAACGATTGGCATCGACTTCGGTTTTGCTGCAACCAAGTGTTTCCGCACTACGCGACACGATAGGCGAACATTCGACCAATTCGACGTCAACGATGTTGCAATGTTACAAAGAAAATTCGTTGGTACCGTCGGCGTCGCTGGACACTGAACCGGTTGCACACGCACAAGAAAAAGGCTCATCAGTTGATCTCGTCGATCGTCTGCTGGGTCAAAAGAGGAAAAGATGACACGAAAAATTCGCACGTATATTGCAGAGATCGCCGAGGAAGTGTGCGATGTTGTAATAGATGGCGTGGAGTTATCTCGCATTATTCCAGCGTATTTCTTCAAACGTAACACTGGTTGGATTTGTTCGTTGTATTTTCGCATGCGGTTCGAAGGCATGTGCAAAGCAAAGCGTGTGTTCTACTCAGAGGCGAACGAAATGTTTATTGGACTGAAAAACAAAAGTTCTGTGCGTCGTGAACAGTTGCGAAGAGAGGCGCGGCGACTGTTGCAGCCGTTTGTAATTAAAATTTAATTGTGCGTACGATGTAAACACCAAGTGCCACGGCAGATGCGATTCCAACTGCAGTTTCCACCATTTCCAGTTTTGAGACAACCGCCGCCTCTTCGTCTGGTTCAAGGTCCGAATAAATGATGCATCCTGCGACCACAACACCACCGCAAACACCAAAAATCACAGTAGATACAATGTCAATTTCATTCATCAATGTCGGGTGACGGCGGACGTGCGACTTTTAAATTGTACAATTGCGCGTCTCTTTCGTTCAAAAGTTCCTCAACGACTCGACGAGCCGGGTTCGGTGTCATACTAATCTGCGCCAATCGTTCCCACGGTAGCGTCGTGTCGAGAACGTATTGGGGCGATACACCGAATGGCTGCACAGACCCAAACAGCGAGTTGATGATGCCTTTGATGTTGGTCACTGGCTTCTCGACCATTCCAATCTGTTTCAACGTCGTCGACGAAGGGAACAGCCGTTCAACAATAAACGTATCGCGCGCCAAATTTGTGACATTACAAACGCCGTAGCCAGTGTGCATCAAATCGTAAATCACGACACAAAACGACTCGAAACTGAACGCATTGGTAATCGTGTGCAATTCGCTTGCACCCAGCGTACTTTGAGTGCGAACTGGTAGAGAGAGTAGACCAAAGAAGAAGATCGTTGCACGCATTGCATAGTACGCTTCAAGCGTTGCGTACATTTCGGCACTCAATTCGACGCACGGATATTGACGCGTTTTGACATTCATCGTCGCCTCGTAGACGCCAACACATTGAGCCACAGACACTGGCATCTCATTGGCCTCGGAACGTACGACAAACTGATCAACAGCACGCTCGGCTTGTGTGTGAGATTGTTCAAATCGTGCGCGTTCCTTGGCACAACGTTCGCGTCCCATCAACAAGTGATAGAAGATCGCAGCCGCACGTTCACAACAAGTCGCAAACAGTGTCGAGTTTCCAAACAACACACGCCGAACAATCGGTTCGCTAAACGTAAATGTCGCACGTCGCGTCGTGCGATGAAACATTTCGTGCAGCGCGTCGAGTGCAAACTCGTGGTTGTCTTTGTTTGCACGTTCGGGAAACGGCAGGCGTGCGATAGCCGATATTGAAGTTGGCAGTTCGTTGACAGTCGACTTTTGGTTGTACGGTCGCGACGCGTGCACCTCTGCCGCAGACGCAACTGTCGATTGACGTGTTTGCTGGTCTTTTGTTGTGTGTCGCATCGCGCGATTGATTTTGCGACGTATCGTGTTGTTTCGGTCGCCAGGTCCACGGCGCACACGCTTTCCGTTGACTTCATGCGTCGCCGAAGCGAACAACTGCTTGCGTGAGTTCACAATCGACTTTCGACGTCGCTCGTTTTCATCGTCACCAGACAGTCCCTTCGCCTCTGCGATTTTGTCTTGTTGTTCGGCAGGCATGACGCCTTCGTTGAACGAGTGTTTGAACTCGTCTGCAAACGCACGTCGCGACAGCGGACAAATCTTCACGCCGACTTGACTGCCGGTTACAAACTCGCAATTCGACGTGCAGACGTGAAAACGATTGTGCGGGACGCATCGGTAAACAATTGACGGAATCGCATCGCTTCTCAACTTGGTCGAGTGCCACCAATCGCTGATCCACATTGCGTCGTCATCGTCGTCAAGCGATATAAGTGTTGGTAATCGCTGTGCGACAACGTACGGGCAGTACGGGCTGCAGACGTGTAATGTACGCTTTAGACAGTCGGCTTTCGTCATGACGCCAAGGTTACCCGCCACCTCGACCAGTTTCGGTTGCAAAAACATGTGATAGGCATTTAGCATCTGCTGTCGGTCTTCGGGTTTATCAGCCCAATCTGTCATGTACAAGGCAATAGGCACCGCCTCAACAGTGCACGTCTCGCAACAAATTGTGTTTGAACGAAACGCTTCGACTGGCACTCGACACAAGGCATCTGCTGGCAAACGCGATTCGTTCAAACGCTGTTCGGCAAACTTGCGCGCCTCGAACAGAAGACAACATATCGCATGTTCCAACATGATGCCGTCGACACTGGCCAACAACTTTTTAAAGTTTTGCATTCGAGGCTTCTTCGTGACGTGTGACGTGTTTGTTTCCTCTTTGTCATTGTCGTCGTCAATCTGCTTCCAAACTGAAGTCAGGGTGTCTGAAGAAAATTCACTCATTGTTGTTTAATTTGTGCGTTTGCATTTGTTTATTAAAAATCTTGCGGTTCATCGTCTTGCGAAAGAACGTCGTCGGTCTTTTCCACTTTGCGTTTCTTTTCTTCTTCGGCGAGTTTACGCGCCTCTTCCTCCTTGCGTTTCTTCTCGGCTGCGGCCTTTCGCGCCTCTTCCTCCTTGCGTTTCTTCTCGGCTGCGGCCTTGCGCGCCTCTTCTTCCTTGCGTTTCTTCTCTTCGGCCGCCTTGCGTGCCTCTTCCTCCTTGCGCTTCTTCTCCTCGGCGGCTTTGCGTGCGGCCTCTTCCTCTTCTTTGCGTTTCTTTTCGGCCGCCTTGCGTTCCTCCTCGTCGTTGTCGTCGTCTTGGCTGACGTTGCTTTCTTCGGCTGCGACCGATTCTTCTAGCAACGCAAGTACCTTGTCGGTGACTTTGTACTTTTCTAGAAACTGAGCGATTTGTGCCAACTGTTCGCGCGACGGTGCGTCCAACTTCTCAGTCTCCAACGTCACGCGCCCGATTGGACCCTCGCCGTACTTGCCTTTGAGTGCCGCGGCGGTCTTTTTCAGTCGGTCCAACAGTCGACCCTTGACCGACGGAATCGATTTGTCCATCTTTGGCGTCGCGTCGGCCTGCAAACGCAACACACCGTGTTCGTCGACGTACATCGCCTTGGTGGCAGGTGGTGCAGCGGGCGTGTCGACAGCCATTGTGTTTGCAACTGGCGGTTCCGGCACTTTCGCTTCTTCTGTTTTGTCTGCGCCCGTTTTCGCTTTCTTTGCAGTTGTTTCTTCCGAGTCGTCTTCCTTCTTTCGTTTCGTCGCCGCTGCAGGTTGTTTGGCTGCGACGACGTGGTCTTCGACTTTTGAGGTCTTTGCTTTCTCGCCGACAGCGTTCAACGAGGCCAACATTTTGTCCGTTTCAGAAGCCGTCACACTTGACATCGCTTCTTTTGTTGGTGCGGCGACGACGACGGTTGGAGAAGAATCGGCCACTTTGGTCGACTTCATCGCCTTCAACTTGGTTTCGTAAACTTCGTTGATGACGACGAGGTCGGTGTTGGCACTGCCGACTGGTGTGGTTTGCGGCAACTGCACCGCTTGACAGTCGCGTTGAGGTGCCGGCAACGACGCCAAAATCGGCGAAATCGGACATTCAAGCAACGTGATCGTCGCGACGAAACGCGGCGTTTTCTTGTCGGGCGGCGCTTGGCATTCGAGACGGATACCGATCGCCTCGGTCGCCTTTGTCGTATCGATCCACAGACGACGCGCGTGATATTCGCGTTCTGCTTTGAACTTTTCGATCGCTGGACGCATCAGTTCACGCGAACGCGACAAGAGGTCGGGTACGATATCGTAGACGTAGACGATGATTTTACGCGACTCGTGCTTCTCTTGCTTGATTGGCTTCGCGTCAGGCATGCTCGACTTTGAAGAAAAGTGAGGCTTGTGTTCCGACACAGAGTTGCGATGTTTGATGAGCATTTCGCGAGCCGATTTGGCCGCCTTCAGATCATTAGTGACGGCCGATGCAGGCACCTTCTTCGTATGTTCGATGTGTTCAATGACGCCGTCGACGTTCGCGACCAATACGTCTATGCGCTTTAACAAGTCGCTAATTTTCATGCTGACTTTGCGCACTGCGGCATAGCAATACGATGTCGGTCGAATGAGAAGTTTGCTTGTCGGAACCTTGTCGTCACTCGGCGCCAACCAACCGACAATCGCCAATTGACCAATCGTGTCGACTGTCGACTTTGCCAATGGCGGCAACGGTTTCTCAAACGTCGTTTCGATAGCACTCTCGTTGAGACAGCGACCTGGATAGATCACATTGCCGCACAACAAATTGTGTTCAGCGCGCGTCTTGGCGTCGCCACCAACGATGATGACGCTGTCAGTAACGCGACAGTAATCTTCGACTGTCAGAGGCGCCTTGACGGCAGGCGGATAGGTCTGAAACGGTTTGCCTCGAATTACTTCGACGACGGGGTTCTGGTCGTTGATGACTTCTGGTTCAAAGAAACCGTCACACCCCATCTGCTCCTTCAGTTCCTCGGTACCGTCATCTGCGTGAAGTGAAAACTTCACGTACGGTGCGAAAAGTGCCGAGTAGATGCCGGGGTCAGATGCGTTCTCACGGTGAACGCGATCGCGTTGCAAGATGCGACGACTCTGTCCGATGTTGAGTTCTTCGTCGTCCGCCGAATGTTGATACTCGGGTTCGTCGTTTGCTAGTGCGAGTGACGTGTTGTCATCTGCCACGCGCGCTTCGTTGTCGTCGTAATCGACTTGTTCATGTTCGTCCATATCGGCCATTTTACAATTGTGATAGGTACTTTTTGATCGTAGTAATAAACAGACGCGTTCGAATTCTTTAGTATTCGTATTTTAAAATGTGTGAATCACACTTTATTTGGTTTGTTGAGTGTCAAATTCAATTCCGAAATTTTAACATTTCATTTTTGCATCTGCTTCGTGATCGCATCTGCCTAACTACAAAACAGTTGCACCAAATCGCCATAGCACGGATTGCAGACAATTGCGTCGTGTTCGTCCTCCGTGATGTCTGCAATGCGCCTGAGTCGGGGGTCCAATGCGCTAGCACCCATCTTCAATCGCGCCTCTTCGAACCGTTGAAACGCCTCGATTGAAAATCCAAAGTTTTTCACCATCTTCTCTTTGTTGATCCGCGTCACCATAGCAGCGCGTTCTTTGACGATTGACGATACAGGCGCCGTTGAAACGAGTTTCGGTCGTCGTTTTGATTCCGATGTTGGTGGTGCAGGTGCGGCAAGCGAGTTCATTCTTTGAGAAATTATACAGTGCAGATGCTAATTTATTTATTTGAAAACGTCGCAACGTACGACGGCGAGTTGTGTTGATGATTCAACTCGTAGTCGGCGTCATTTGTGACAATTTGACGCATGTGTGGCGATATGACAAAGTCGGCGCAGAAGAAATCGTGTCCAGCAGTTTTCGTTTCTTTCTTCAGTCTTTTCACGACACGTGTTGCATATCCTTGATTACGCTTAGCCACCGGCACGCGAAGATAGAGGAGACAAATTCCGCGGAGTCGACAATCTGTTTTCCGTGCCAACCCCTTGCCAATTAGCGACGAGTGTTTCAGTTCAAAATAACATTCTTCTTGCGCGTTGCGACCAAAGCAGCCGATTTGGTGAACGGTGTTTCGTGTCACTTTACGATTCAACCAACGCGTTGCACGAACAAGACCGGCTTCTAATCGTTCATCGAAATCGTCAGTCATTTTACTTGAAAAGTTATGCATCTGCCAATATATAAAATGGCTTGTTTTGGTTGCAACGATACATTCGACAGCGGGTGGAATGGGTGGAAATGCAACGAGTGTGAAAAAGCAATTTGTCGCGACTGTGCGTGGAAATGTGGTGAAAAGCGGTGCAAAACGCACTGGTGCTATATTCACGTGGCGCGTACTGCTAATCGATGTTCCGCAATCACCAATACTTGTCAATTCGAACCAAACATATGCAACACTGTATTGTGCATGATTCACGCTGCAGTATGCGGTTCTTGTGACGTTGTTTATTGCGATACGCATGTTGCAAACGACTGGGATGAATGTTCACAATGTCATAAAATTTGTTGTACAGCGTGTTACAACGTATGTGCGAATTGCGAATGTGTCGAGTCGGCATGTGCAAAATGCATTGGACGCAAATCGGGAGATGACCGCATCTGGTTTTGTGCAAATTGCGCTTTTGTACAAGGAAACAAATAGGCATCTGCCAAATAAATTAAGAAAAGATGAATTGTATTTCGTGTAAAAATATAACAAACGACAAGTTGAAGTGTGCAGAATGTGAGAAACCTGTCTGCCGAGATTGTGTGACAAAATGCATCGGTGAAGAGGAAGAACCGTGTGAAACTCGTTGGTGTAGCGTTCATGCAAAACGCAACGCAGACCATTGTGCAAGTGACAGTTGCACGCGTTTCACACATACTGCATTGTGTATTCTTCATGTTCGGGTGTGCTGTTCGTGCGATATCAACTATTGCGATTGGGATGCACGTGACGACTGGGCTGATTGTGGCAAGTGTTTTGGACTTGCGTGTGAAGAGTGTTACATCCAATGTACGAATTACAACACGTGTGGTACAGCCAGGTGTGCCAAATGTATCGGACGAAAGAGTGGTGACGACAGTGCTTGGATGTGCAAAGACTGCACTCGTGAACTGAAAACTGAATCGAAAGTTAATAAATAGACAAATTTGAAAAGATGAATTGCGTTTCGTGTAAACAATTAAAAACGTTGGGTGACTGGTTCGTATGTTTCGAATGTGAAAAATCAGTCTGTCCGACATGTGTCAAACAATGCGTCGGCAAGCAAGGAGAAATATGTCGATTGTATTGGTGTCCTGATCATGCAAAGCAGAACGCATATCACTGCATGGCTAAAGACGAACATCACGCAAAGCGTACTGAATTGTGCGCACTGCATGTTCGCAGGTGTCGTTCATGCGGACTCGAGTGCTGCGATTGGGTCGCTCGCGTCGATTGGAACGATTGTGGCACTTGTTTTAAACTTACGTGCGGAAAGTGTTGTAATCGATGTATCAATGTCAACAAGTGTGGTGCGATCGAGTGTGCGAACTGCAACGGACGAAAGAAAGATGGGTACGGTTATTGGATGTGCGATCCATGTAGTCGGAAAACATAGTTGAAAAGAAATCTGCCTATTAAATAACGAGGCGATTTATTATGCGAGTCGCATCGATTTTATTTTCATTATGCTGTTGAATACGCTGGTGATGATTTTCGACTGTGTGTGTCGTGGTACAAAATTAAGCGTCGGTATTTGTTCCAGAATCGCCAACAATTCATACACATTGAAAATGCTGAAAATGATAGATAGTTCGACAATCTCTGGATGCATCATACATGGACTCAGTGGACTCATGTCGTGTTCTGTCGGATAAAAGAGCGCGTGTTCCGATTGCAGTACAAACAATCGTCGCTTTGGTCCAGACCGATAAAACGCCAATAGTCCACTGCCGCAAACGTCGACGACCGATTGACGAAACCGTTCGACTTCTTTCGGTTTCACAAAAAAGAAATACGCAACATTGCTGCCTAGGCATTGTATAGTAGACACGAACGTGGTGCCAACAGATACAGTGAACGTACAGTCCGAGTAAAAACAAACACATTCCTTGGCAATACTGTTGAATCCATTTGCATTGGTATTCACGATACATAGACACGTTTCGTCGTCTGACACGTATTGATCGATTCGTTTGTTCAGAACACACATAGCCGATTTCAATGACTCGGACGCCCAACGCATTTCTGGTACCGTCGCAAAACAAGTTGTTTTTACCTGACATCGTTTCCGCATCCACGAATCTGGAACCAACTTCACAGATACGGTTGTCCAATCGTATCTCATTTTCACTTCGTACGAATAACATCGTTTGTCAAGATTCAAATCCTCAAATCCCTCGTCAGATGCCAAAAAACTGATGCATAGCGTATCAAATTGATTCATCGAGAAATAATCAAACATCTGTGCAAATTGCTGTTTCACGTTTGGATACTTTGCGGTTACATCGAGCCCAAAAGTCACGCCGCCATGCTGGCTACGCAACTCCAGTTTACCATCGAGTTGACAATAGTAGATGTATCGCATTTCGGCGTTTTGACCAATTCTGTATGAAACTACATCACCCAGGATGATTTTGTGCTTTCTCGCTATAACGCCATCGTCAAATTCGTACTTTGCGTCCGGCGCTTTATCGATAATAAAGCGGCTCATTTGAATTATATTTTGTACTTTTAACTTGGATGTTATAATTCTAAGAAATTAGGCATCTGCCTGTTTAATTTTGTAATCAAACGACTCAATAGTTGTTTCGTAAACCATTTTCAATGAGTGAGTCGTCCGACGTCAAGAAACGCAATACAGATAGTACGACCAACGAATCTGCAGCGCCAAAGAAAACGCTGTTTGTGTTGCCATTTGACAATTACGATTCACCACCACGCGAAAAAACGCGATACGTGATATTCACGTCTGGTGAAAACGTTGAGGTGTACGACAGACTGTGCAACCGTCTTCTCTTCGACATGAAAGACGCGTCCAAGGGCTGTAGTGATGATAGCGTTGCGGAAGACACGTGGGTGCCATGGCTGATGTTTTTGTGTTACAACTCGACGTACAGCGACAAAGAAAAAGCAGATGGATATAATGACGCGGAAGACTATCGGAAAAAGCGCAATCAAAAAGCGCGTAAAGTCATGGAGCAACTCTGTATAATTCGCTCGTTTGAGGATTTCACGAACGACGCAGTTGGCGCAGATTTTATCAAAGAGGAAATTGGCAACTTTGAATTTGCATCTGAGCGCGATGCGATGGAAGCCGGAGCGTTTACAAACGTGATGTTTGTTCCATCGGCATGCAACTACCTCTGTCTGAAATATTACAAAAAGATCGAATCTCTTCAGCAAGAAACACTTTATTCTCGAATCGAAGAGTAATAAAATAAGCATCTGCTAGTTTAAACGATGACTGAGTTTTGTTCGTGTCGGCGCCATCATGAGATAACAGACGTCACCAAATTGCGCACGTGTGCTGTGTGTAAGGTGAAATTGCATGTCGATTGCGCTGTCTCATGCGGTATGGTTGGAAAATGTGCAACGGTTTGGTGTCGCGATCACGCGTTGCGTCGCCCGACGTGCTGTTACTTGGAAGACAATGATAAAGAAGCACTTGACAACGACGAGACACCGCATCTCAATGGCGTGCCTCTTTGTGATGAACACGTCAAGACGTGTTCATTTTGTCGTTTTGCAGTTTGTGCTGAACACGAGGAAGCGTTGAATGTGACGATTGGAACTAGGGATATGATTGTCGAGTGTCGCAACTGTTCAAAGTCGTGTTGCTATAGTCACTGGGTTGCGTGTAGTTACTGCGACCCAGAATGTGTCACTTGTGCAGGTCTAGATTCAGACGACGAAGGCGATCGATGGCGAGAGATATATGAATACGACTACTTATGCAAACACCATCGCTACATGGAACATGTTGAGGCGTGTGTGACACCTCCTGATAGTCCTGAAGGCGAACCGATGACAAAGAAAACACGAAAACGAATGAGAAAGTGAATTTAACTAGCAGATGCGTAACTAATAAATTGAATGACTGATCGTTCTTTTGCAAAACACTGCTTTACTGTCGATTTGATTAAATGTGGCGACATCTATCAAGTGAAATTTACCATTACTCCAGCGTTCTCAACGCAAGGCGACTATCGAAAGTATTTCAATTTGGTCGCAACGGTGTTTTGGAATAGACAGTTACAAATTAAGCGAACTGATTATGAATCTATGAAAGATTTTCTGCGGCAACAACCGAGACAAACGCCACTATTCTTCTCTCCCACGTTTACGCAACTATACATGAGCCAAAAGAATTTGGCTGAGGCAAAAGCGCAATCGCCGTCTATCGATCCAAAAGAACGTTTGGCGCATCAGTGGAACTCTCTTGGATTTGCTTTAGACCCTTATCCTTCAGAAATTACTGTCGACGTTAGTGAAAGCGCTGGTGACTACGTGTTGAATGTGATGTCTAATTACTTTTTCGAAAAACGACAACGGCTGTCAAATGGGTCTGCTTATGAAAAAGAGAACGAGGCGAACAAAGTGTTTGAACAGTTGTGCGGTTTATTACAATAAATATTAATTAGATGTCGTTTACTTTTGCAAGCGACATCTCGATTTTGTCGCAAACGTTTGCTTTATTACAATTTATTACCCCACACGGTAAACAAGCAAATGACAGAAACACCAGCATCTAGTGCCACTAAACGATCGCGCGTCCAAATCTACGATGAAATGGTGGCTACTACGACGTCTGCTACGACCGAACCTACATTGGCCAGCAAGAAACTCAAAAATACTAGCGTCGACGCGTTTGACAGATTCTACGAGGAAAACAAGGACCGAATACACATGCCGCCCGATCAAACGTATCCTCGCGACGAAGATGCTGTAAAGGTTGTTAGCGACGAGTTGAGTAAATCAACGCGGTGTGATGCGTTGTTAGGTCGACTATTGACGGTCGGATTGCATCACATTAGTTTTGCACAGTTCTACCAGGCGCTGCAACAAGCGGCATACGAGGCTGTCGCGCGATGTGAAAGTGAAAACCGCAACATCTACTTGTTCGTGTATGGCGATATTCGCAAAAGTAACTTGTGGTGCACGCTGCTGGTCTGGCCAATCATTCGCCAACGTGTCATCAAAATCACATCGGAAGGCACGTTCAAAATCAACATCAAACCGGATGAAAAACTGATGTTGTTGCAAGTCGATGATGCAATGTACGCTGGACAGCAAGTGTACCAAGGTATGACGACCGTACGGGCGCAAGGATATGGCGAGATGTACGGATCAGACGGTCGATTGGTGTGGTGTGTGTTGGTTGCCGCCGCAACATCAGTTGGTCTCCAGCATGTAAAAGCAGTTTCGCCGATGGTCTCAGTGCTGGGCGAAGGTACCACGCTAATCAAAATCAATACGGTTGAAGAAGTCGGCAAAACGATCATGAGCGACGCAGACCTCGCCGAAGCGAAGCGGTGTGCCATGGAAAAAGACGGCTTCTTTGCCAAAACTGCGCAGTTCAAGTTTCACAACTTTAGTTCAACCATCACACTGACGTACCTAGATCACAAAATGCCTGACAATTACTCGACCAACAACGTTGCCATCGCTTACGCGCCAACGCCAGGGCCTGGCGCAGAGAAAATGACGCTTCATCACCTAGTCAAAGGCTGCAAACTCAAAAGTTCGACAGGCAATATACCAAAGACTAATGTCGTGTGGCGCGATTTCAAACTGACCGCCGAAGACGCGCAGGCATGTCCGCCATCGTTTGTGAAAACGATTCGGTATCTAATCAAAGGCGACGACCGCACGTTTGACAGTTTTTCGTTCGGTGGACGAGTTGAGAATATCTTGCGTGCTTATGACTGAAGAAATATGTTTATCGCGTTAACATTGAATTTATTTCGTCGTTTATTGTGAATCACATATACACATTAGCAACGACGGACAGTTATTACATCTTGCAATTCACACACGCCATTGTTATTGCTGAAGCAGTGTGGATTGGCGACAGTACCTGTGTCAAGATCGCAACGTATCGTCGACGTTCAAACAATAGCGAGTGGACATTTGCAAAACGAGCAAGTTTGAAGAGATGTATAATTTAATAAATATCAATTAGATTCGGCGAGTTTCACTGCAAACGCCGTTGTCCACTCGAGTGCGTCGACTGTTGCATTTAGCAATTCGGTTCGCCTCACGTCACTTTCTTGTCCGCCGTTGCATTGACTAGCAAACATGTGCCGTATTCGGTTGTACTTGTCGACAGTTTTTCGTGCTTCTTCGACTTGTTCGTTATCGTCGTTTTCTTTCTCTCTCAACTCGTCGAGTTCCTTGTTACTGACGTTGATCACTCCTTTTGCACCGTTGACGAGTCCAAACAGCAGCGGATGGCGTTGAACACTTTCGATCGGACGGTTGATACTGCGGAGTTTCGCTCGCTTGGCACTTCTCTTGACGATATCGGCGTGAACGTCGATGTTCGCCACAAATCGCGAGGCAGATGCTTCAATGTCAGATTCGACTTGTCGACGCTTGCGTGTTGCCGTCTCGACTCGTGCAAGTGCTGTGTGTAGTTGAGTCGACAAGTTGTTGAAAGTCGACACAAGTTCAGATGTTGCTGTCTCGAGTTCGCGTTGAGCGTCGTTGTACGCATTACCACACGCCGTCACCGTGGCGCGCAACGCATCTTCTTCTCTGTACTGCGAGGACGTTACAAACGCAGATCGTAAATCGAACGTCTTACATCGAGAAACGGCTGAAGCAACGCTAGATCAACGTTGTCGACTGCGGGTGGAATCGGCGTCGTTTGTATGTTTAGAGATGTCATAGCGTGTTGCGTTTAGTTTGTGCAATTTGAAGTCATTTGACGAATCGGCGTTTTTTGCATCTGCCAAAATCGCAGATGACTAAATTGGCAGATGCAAAAACTCAATTGCATGATTGTTGTATGATATTGAGTGAACGTGAAAAGGTTGTATGCTATTTCTGTTGCTGTTTGCAGTATCTGAACTGCAACGTACAGCAGTGTGTTTATTCGACTTGACGACGCCGAGTATTGTCGAACCTTTACGGTCGATAGCCACGGCGCATGTGTTTGAGTACACTGATATAACACGACAATGGTGACGTACAAGCGTGCTAACAAAAATATTTAGAAGACGTTGTTCTTCGTTCGCGTATTTGTGTGAATATTTATACAAACTTACAATATCACGACGCAAATAAAGCGATGATAATTATTTTGCTTTTTTTGGTACCTATCGTGTCTATGTGGCAGACCATATGTCACAAACATATACCGTGTCAAAAAATCGATGTAGGAATCGTGGAAGGAGATTTCAATTTGGCAATTGCCAACACGTCTCAGTCGCATGTATTTATTACAGCGACGCTCGATTCGCGCAATTTGGCCATCTTACCACACTTTGTGAAATATTACGTTTCGTTTGGTGTACCGGTCAAAAACTTTTTGCTGATCGTGCAGTCTCGCAATCAAACAAACACTTTGTCAAGAGCGTTGGATACAGTCAAACGACTTGGTGCGAACGCTGTTTCTTGGATTGGGCCTTTTTCGGCTCTAACAAACCTGTATCACAAAATGCGATTACTTGAACCGCTTTCTGATCGCCACTGGCTTATTTACACCGATATCGACGAGTTTATTGAGTTTCCAGTACCAATTACAAGTTTCATACAAATGGTGCAAAACGATGGCGCACGGGCGGTGCGCGGATTTTTCGTCGATCGCGTCGCGCGATCGGGATTATTGACGGAAATACGAGACTCGCCGAGTATTGAATTGCAATATCCGTGTAGATGTAACGTAACAGGCAATCTTATGTCTCTCATTAGCACAAAAGTGGTGCTAGTTCGTGGCGATTTGCGTGCCGATAACGGTCATCACCATTTACTCGACAAATCGTGGTTTAAACTAAATCATCTTGACATCCCTAAGGGAATTGGGTTTAGCGCGAAATTTTATGCAAAAACATTAACAATTTCGCATTTCAAATGGACGAGTGAAATCTTGGCTATATTGCAAGAACGTATGAACTACTACTCACACAATTTGACTGGCGTACGATGTTGTACGTCTTTGCAACGTTTTGTCGATACGTACATTACACATGGAAGAATTCAAACGGAAATATATTGCATCAGTTGTGGCGCGTAGACAAAAAGTAATAAAAAATATAATATGCGAATAAGAATAGTAACAATATAAATGTTTGTCGTACTTGCAATCTATTTTGCGCTTACTATTGGTGGCGAACTTCCACGTGTTGCTGTTTGTTTCTTTGGACTACCGCGGGCTCTCAATTTAACGTTACACAGTATACAACAACGATTGCTATTGCCGTTACGCACTGTTGCAAATTTATCAATATATGTACATACATTTGACGTTGTTATGTTGACAAATCGTCGCTCGAATGAGTATTCAATACGATTACGGTCACAAGATGTGACGGCTCTCGAACCAACGTCGTACATTATCGAAAGTCAAGACGATTTTATGCGACAATTGCCAGCAAACTTTTGTCGCAAGTATGGCGATCCTTGGAATGATAACTATTATTCGCTGCGAAACTTTATGTGTCAACTGCGTTCGCTGAGTCGTGTGACGAACCTTATGATGAAAGGCGGTTTGTTTGATAGCGTTGTTTTCGCTCGACCCGACGTGCAATTTTTCAATAGTATCGATGCATTGCAAGTTTTGGCAAGCGAAAGACAGACGATATATGTCCCTCCGTTTCACAACTTCGGCGGCATAAATGATCGCTTTGCCTTTGGTCAACAAGATGTTATGTCTCGTTACGGACATCGAGAATACGCACTAGTCGATTATTGCAAAATGTTTCCCGCACACTCTGAACGTTACTTACATTGGTATCTAAAACGCTACAAAATAAGAATCAAACGTACGCCACTATTATTCGGTCGAATGCGAGCTAATGGAGTTTTATGGGAAACGCCGTCGTGGAAAGTTGAGCGTAACACCAAAAACGTCTCGTTCGACGAAGCCAACGAAATTTATAACTGACGAACACATAGCGTTTCGGGAACAACTAAGTAATTAAATCATGTGCCAAAGTCAACTCATAAATTTTAAACGTATAGTTTACGCGTGTTCGCTCAAAAATTATTACTAATTTGTCTATAGACAATATTAGTATATCTATTATAAATCGGTTGTAATATGTTAGTAATTTGTGTGATTACAACGGTATTTGCGCAGTTTATTATCGACGTTGAGCATATGAATTTTGGCAACTACTATTTTGCATTAACAAACTCACTGTGGGCTATTCGTCAATGCAAATTGTTATGTGTCGTTACGCAATCGAAACCAAACATCATCTTTCAACCAGGATTTAGTGTCAACAATTCCGGTACTATAGTCAATTTGCAAACGATCAGCGGCGCGTTTCACTACAATCTAATAAGCAGTTACATACCGTCAACACAACCAACACTGTTGCAGCGTATTGATGTTATATGTCCATACGTCAATACAATTCGCTCAAATTTACCGCCGTTAGATACGTCACTCGACAAATTCTGTGACGACAACACGCTAATAGCACACATTCGCGCTGGCGACATATTTGCAACGTTAATACATCCTCAGTATTGGCAACCACCGCTCGGCTACTATCAGTTCGCCGCCAAGTCGTTTGCAAAAATTGTCGTTTGTGCTGAAAACAAAGCAAATCCAGTAGTTGCAGCATTACACCAGTTTTGCGTGCAAACTCGTGGTCATTCAAATTGTCTCTTGCGTGTCGGTCAACCGCTGACATCGGACATTGCGTTTCTAACGCGTGCGAAAAATTTGGCTATTGGTTACGGAACATTTGGTGTTGTTATTTGCGCGTTAACAAACGGTTTGAAACGAGTTTATTATCCAGTGTCAACAATGTCAAAAGACGTTGTGCGACGATTAGACTTTGGTTCTCAAACAAGTTCAAAACGTTGTGTAAATTCATCACAACCAGCATCGATCGCCATCGCGTACAATACTACGCAAGTTACTCGCGATGAATATTGGAAAGCGAATACAGAACAACTAGCATCCCTTTTAATAGATCAATCGCGACTACAAGGATTGCACGAAATACAAGTCGATAAACACTAAGCAGTATTAGCATTACTCTATGCATAAGAAATGAGGCAAACGTCGTCAGTACAAGTGATGACGTAAATTGGATGCGTACGCTTACCTGTCGTGAACTAAAGTGGGAAATAGCACCCACCCTTTTCGTGGTGATTTTTACTACATGTGAAATACATCATCAGTTGCATTACTGTTGCGAAGGTGGCAAATGAATTTGAGAAACAGAACAGTGTAGAATATCGTCAAATGAATGATCTTTACACGTACTTTCTAGACAAATTAAATTTCATATGATTTTGATATTATGTATCGCATCAGTTGGTACAGAATTTATTCGTGCGTCGCAACGTTCGCCAATCTTCGTGATGGGGTTTGGCAAAACCGGCACAACGTCTTTGTACCGATATTTTCAGTGCGGTGGTTATCGAGTATCGCACTGGAAATGCCTTCCTAACTTGTTGTGCGGTCGCTGTATTTTTGACAACTATTATGCAAGTCGACCGCTACTCACCGGCTGTGGCAATTACGAAGTCTATACTCAACTCGACGCGACCGAACCGCCCGATAACTGCTTCTACCCGCAGACAGATTTGCTTGACGAACTACATCAACAACATCCACTCTCTCCGTGGATTTTGAATACGCGTCCGTTCAATCACTGGTTATCAAGTGTTATGCATTGGAATAATCTGACCGCCAGACTAATTGGATGCGGATCAATTCGCGACAATACGACAGAGGAATTTCGAAACCTCTACTACGAGCGTTTGAATCGAGTGCGCAAATTCTGGACAACACATAAATCACATGCATTTGTCGAAGTCAACATCGAATCGCCATACGCGGCACATATTTTATTTCGCCATTTTGGTATCAACACTTCATGCTGGTCTGACGCCAATTCGAATCTTAAACAATAAAGTTTCCGTTGATACTGAACATATTCGTCAAAACTAAAATATGTCAGACGACTTGGCATTACCTGCAATTACGAATGAACCACGTCCGGCTGAAACGCCTATTTTAATGGACGAGTTGATGAGTATGTCGTTCGAAGAGGCGCGTCGAGTGGTGGAAACTAATCAGTCATGCTTGGTGATTGCATCGCGAAATGTGTGTCACCCATTCGGCGGAAAATCTGGCACGATTAAATATTTTGACATGCTTCGCGCCATCGATCCGAACGGCGAAGCACCAGAAACGTCTGAAAAAGCGTTGTCGACACCGTCGATCTATTCACATGGGCGACTGACGGGCCTGCGTGTAATTTTGCGGGAGAGCCTGAAACGTGGTATCTCAACGGACGATCTGTTAATGAAAAAGAAGTGATGCAAGTTGCGTATCACGAGGTGTATGAAATCGCCATGCAACTTTTACACCTCGATTTGTCACCTTACTGTATGCTATGGATTTTGGAGTTTTGCAACGCTATGATTGCGGTTAAACGTCACATCGCAACAATCAAACTACTACAAGGTCTTTACAACTCGCGTAACAAGATTCGGAATCGAAATGAAAATTAAGTTTTATTTTGCAGATGCGCCTCGATTTGTGTAATAAGATTAGTTGTTCTAGTCGATGACATTCTCCTCTGACGTACCATTCAAAATCTCCGTTATCGTAGATCACTGCAGGTCCTTCGATACGATGTTTCAAATCGTCTTGATACCACTCTCTCACATGCGGTGTAATTAACGCCGGTCCATCGAGCCGATGTTGTTTTCCTTTACAATACCACCATTGACTCCGTCCAGACGTAACCGCTGGACCATTGTCACGATGCAATAACCCGTCAATATACCACATCTCCGTCTTATATGGGTAAACTAACGCTGGTCCGTCAGTTCTATGTCGAACACCATCTTTTAACCACTGTCTCGACCCATTGTCTATAACGCAACCTTTGCAATCAGTATGTTTACAAATGTCGGTCATTCGTTAATTTAAAAGCGTCACAAACTGTTTGAATATATTTTTATTTTGTTGCGTGACCTACACAGGCCTTCCAACAGTCGTATCGTTGCGTGATGTCTCTTGACAGCAATCAATGCGTTGACGTATTCCAGTATCCATAAAAGACAATACGGTGGCAAATCGACGTGTAGTAATTGCATCGCAACTTCGTACACCTCGCGATAGCCGACTTGCACTACTTGCTGTTCAGTCACGTACCGACCGTTCAAGAACCATCGAACAGCGCCACCGACATATTCTTGTGCAGGACCGTCCGTTCGATGACGCTTTCCGTTAAAGTACCACGTTTTACTTCCAGATGCAAATATGGACGCAGGTCCTTCGACTCGATGCTGAAGACCGTTGACAAACCATTGCATTTTTTCGTCGGTTTCTTCGACTGCAGGTCCATCAATTCGATGTGACTTGTTTCTAAAGTACCAATATTTTCCGGAACTAGTTGTAACTGCAGGTCCATCGACACGATGGAGTTCGCCGTCGGCGTACCAAAATTCTGCAGCCGGACTGCACACAGCAGGACCATCTTCACAATGCAATTTGCCATCGAGGAACCAATGCTTGGTGGCATCTGCACTTATCACGGCAGGGCCGTCTTTTCGATGAAGTTTACCTGCAACATACCAACGCTTTGAATTATCAGGGTAGTCGCAACCACAACAATCGTGTTCATGTATCGTATCTAGGTCAGCAAATTCAAAATTGGAAATCATTTCATTTGCTTTTTCAGGTGCCAAGTATTTGAATTGGGCTTTATTTCGCTGTGTTACCAAGGTCGCTGGTACGTTGCAGGTTTGACATCGTTGAGTATGCGAACTTTTGACGGGTCTTCGATACGCGCAGGCGTGTAGCCATCTGAGAAACTAAAGTGTTTTATCATCGGTTCGGCTGACGCGAGGTAGTGCGCACGTTTTTCGCTGTAATCCACGCGATCGACTTTTGACAACAGACTCCAATACTCGTCAGGATCGCTCGACTGCAACTCAGAGATTCGCTCTACGTATTCATGGCGGTCTTTCCACCACTGCTCTGAATGAAACGGCGCCGCAGTGTTGAAATCGCCTTTTTGTTGGCGAAAACTCATCTATTTTTAATTACAGTGTCGTTGATTGTATTCAGCCATTTATTCGATGACAGACATGTCGCAGCGACTCCGTCACATTACCACATTGAATCGTCGAATAAATGTAGTCACCAAGTGTTTGTATTTGGCTTTATTTTGCTGCGCGACCTACACAGACCTTCCAATAGGCGTATTGTTTCGCGATGTTTCTTGACGGCAATCATCGCGTTGACATACTCAAGAATCCATAAAAGACAATAAGGTGGCAAATCAACTGATAGCATAACGAGCGCTGTTTCGTAAATCTCTTTCATGCCATATGCAACAACATCTTGTTCATAAACTCCCACTCCATGTAGAAACCATTGACTTTGGTGGATGGAGGCAGAATTAAATTGTAATGCAAAACCGTCTGAACGATGACGCTCTCCGTTCAAATACCAGTGTTCATCACCACTAACATCTACGATCGCAGGTCCTTCAACGCGATGCAGTTTACCACGGACAATCCATGATGACGAAACACCTGATCTGATAATAGCCGGTCCACCTACTCTGTGTGATAAGTCGTCTTCGTACCACCACATCGAACCGTCTGTGTCAATCCGAGCAGGTTCTCCCGCACGATGTCTTTTTCCATCGACGTACCAATATTTTGCCCCGGTGTTCACTTCGATCGCCGGTAAGTCGTTGTCGCGATGTAGCACGTTACCTTTCATCCAGTGTTTTCCACACAACGATTCCACACAACGTATCATAATTTGTGAGATTTGGCAGATGCGTAACTTTATCACTGTGGCAGATGCACAAAGTAAACGACAATCACTTACATCAAACAATGAGTCAATGTTTTGAATTGGGTGTTATTGACGGGTATTTATGGAGACGCGAGTGTCTTGCAAAACTTGTGCAGTTGGGCGCCGTCAACGGAGATGTGATGCATGGAACAACGAAAAATCAGCATGATGTTGTCGCGATTCTTGACAACAACGTGTTGAAACGGATGGGTGCCAATAACAACCGCGTTTACATTGTGCGCGAATTTACTGATCGCTACCGAAACGCGCTAACGCACTTTGCAGACGTTGTCAAATTATTGTTTGATATTGATTTCGAAGTCTTGATTGAGATTCATCCGTCTGATGAAGGTCTTGGTGATTATGTCGATCCAGTTGACTTGCGTATGTACTCGTACAGTTTGCTTTACACTGCATACGGGAAATTTGTTCTATACTCGCCAGTCAGATGTGGTAAACAACCGCGCAACAGCGATGACGACAAATGCTGTACCACATGCGGAATAATTGAGGGATGTTTCGCTACAGAAACATCCGACGACACAGACTTTTATCTTCCTCCACCAGAACACGTTGGTAGATGTGTTGCATCACACGTCAAGCAATCACAGATAACGATGACGGATATTATATTTGCTTTCAAACGAAATGTCACAAAGCGTAGTTGCATACGTGCACGATCGCAGCGCTTTATTGTTGGACACGATGGCAAAATGTTTACACTCGAAAAGAATCAATATTTTATGCGTCGTCATATAGAGATGCGTGAAGTCGAATCATACAGCAAACTTATACATGCCAATGCAGGAGATGGAGGTGTTGTATTTCAAGTGATTGCTGGTCCAAATCGGTTGTATTTAAATACGCGTCTTCGTACTCGCACGCCAACACTCCGGTGTTGTGTCGATATGGTGCCGTCGTATACGATTGAACGAATCTACGACTTTACTATCGCTGCTGCTATTCTCGACTTGCCTATTTACGTCATTCTTTGGATCATCGATTGTTTGCCGGGAACTCAGTATGTTGCACATGTCACAAAGTTGAGATACGTCGAGGCGATTCAAAAGTCAATTCGCAAAGTCCGTGAAGCGCGATTACTGAAAATAAAACATGCAAAATAACCGATCAACGATTCACAGCATTCTTACTGAGCAGATGCAAAAAGATACAATGAGTCGCCTTTTTACGACTGAGAGTGAATCGGAAAATTGGAAAGATGCTTGTCGCCAAGCGATTGTCGAATTTGGTGCGAGTGAAAGCGACATAATTCGCGTTCGCAATCATTCTGAAACGGATGGCGACGAGATTGCTATTGTCCACAATGGTGAACTAGAAAGTATTACCTTGGAACGTAGTATGGGTATGATTGTACATCTAGAGCGAAAATACACAGATCGCTATTCGAATGCACTGAAGCACTTTGAGAACGTGTCGTTGCAACTTCGCGCGGCACGGAAAGACGTCTCTATTTTTGTTCACCCATCAGACAAAGGACTTGTCGAGTATGTGAATCCTGTCGACACGCGAATGTATCAATATAGTATCGGTTGGTCTTCTATCATGGGCGATAGTGTGTCATGCCGTCCCTTAATCGAATGTAATACACATGATTATGTGGACAACGCACATGGCGTCATTTCGATTCCACGGGATATCACCCTGCAAAATGGTCAAACTGAATATCATTCTCCAGAATTTATCGCGCAAGAAATAGACAATGACTTGCAAGAAAAAATGGTGCCGAAGACTGAGATTGTTCGTGTCTACAACACGTTGGATGTATTCGATCAGCATACGCACCATATACGTAACATAGAAACTATTATTACACTCGATGGAAAACGATTTGAAGCGAAGGGTGGTAACTGCATTGTATACAAGATGTCTGTAAACGTAAGTGACTTGGAAGAAGAAATTCTGGCACTTGACGATAGGTATGGAGAAGATCACACGTTCCAAGCAATACCAGGCACAGGCATGTACTTTTTTTTTCACCAACAAACGGATACGTATGAACCGCGTTATCGGGGTGTGACTGACATTACTCCATTCGCGACGATGAAACGAATCTGCGACTTTTCGATCGCAATGGCTTCTCTCGATTTGCCTATTTACGTTATTCTTTGGATCATCGACTTTCTGCCGGGAACGCAGTTTGTTGCACATATCAAAAAGTTGCGATACATCGAGGCGCTGAAAAAGAGTATTCAGAAAGTATTCGACGCACGAACGTCGAATAAGAACCAGCGTTTAATCGAGGCGTCGTAGAAACGTGTGGATTTGTCAGATGCGTATTTTAATGGTTAGCCAGGCACAATTAAACGACAGTCATTTTCATTTCAAACGATGAGTCGATGTTTTGCGATGGGTATTGTAGAACGGCAGAAGTGGCGAAGTATGTGCAAAAAACAACTCGTTCAATTCGATGCCGTCGACGGCGACTTGATTCACGCGTCAACTACCAAAGGGGGTGTTATTGTTGCGATCCTTGTCAACAACGTACTGAAACGTATAAACGTCCAAGAGTATGTTTACATCGAACGTATATTCACAGATCGCCACCGAAACGCACTGGAACACTTCGCAGAAGTAGTAAAACATCTGTGTGACATCCGTCTCAAAGTAACGATCACAGTTCACGCATCTGACGAAGGACTTGCGGATTACGTCAGACCGGTTGACTTGCGTATGTATTCGTACAGTTTGTACTACTCTGCATACAGAAAGAGTGTATTTTATTCGCCAATCGAGTGTGATGGATTCCGTGATGGAGACAGCATGTGTTGTGATGGATGCGATGTGATTGACGGGCCGATGACTACCGAGACCGACGACACAGAGATTGATTTTCCTTTACCTGAAGACGTTGGTCAATGTGTTGCAGAACGCGTCGCACAAGCACAGATCACCACGACTGAAATTATGCACATTTACACGCAGCGAGTGTCGTTCGATGCTATATGTTTAGATATGTCGCTGACACGTATGGTAACTGGTCATGACGGCAACCATTTCACATTGAATCGGAATTGTTACGTTACAATAAGTCGAATTGCGATGCGTGACATAGAAACTTACAGAAACAGTTTGAAGGGAGACGATGCAAATTTTGTATTTGAAGCAATTGCTGGACCGAATCGTCAATTTATACAAGGTATTGTAGTTAAACCAGAACTCCGCTTGTGCGTCGAAATCGTACCATCGTATACAATGGAAAGAATCTACGAGTTTTCGATCGCAGTGGCTTCGTTGGATTTGCCTGTCTACGCCATACTCTGGATCATCGACTTTCTACCCGGCACGCAGTTTGTTGCACATATCAAAAAGTTGCGATACATCGAGGCGCTGAAAAAGAGTATTCACAAAGTCGTTGACGCACGAGTCGCGAATAAAGAACAGCGTTTAATCTAGATGTCGTACAATAGCAACCAATGCACTTTCAACGATGCTATCGATCGTATTAAACTCGACGCTATATCGGCACGCGGTATTTATCTCTGCGTTTATAACGAGATTCATGATTTTGTGCGCGTCTGGCACGATCAGTTTTCGGGTTTTCAACAGCCATGCAAAGACAATACCAATGTCAGCCGCGCGCGCCAACATAACACGTTTTCGCTGTTTAGTTTTCCATGCGACTGTCAGTTGGTTGTCGGCGTATCGACTTTGCAACAAATAGTGGTTTTTTTCGCGTAACAACACGCTACCCAATCGTGCGATTGGCGTTGCGGACAAAATATATCGATCGATTCGTTCGCCACAACTCCAAACGTATCGAGGACAATCAAACGTCGGTGTCGACGCGAGGTGCAACCGTCTCCACATTTGAAACTCCCGCGTAACGTTAGGTACGTATTCGTATGTCGATCCGTTGCGTTGCAAAAACGCTTGAATGACGCAGTTTGCGCCAGACTCGGTGATAAACCCTTCTGGTGTCAACGACATCGACAACTCATCCATAAATGCAGAACGCATGTTATCGTCAATTTGTTTCACATTCGAGCCAGATACGTTCACGCTGCGAATCAAGCAACGTAGCAGTTGATAATTTGGATCAAATTTCGCACCGCGTCGTGGTCCGTTCGCCAATTTGATAATCAGATTGTTGCGATAGCGGTGTTGAGCGCTCGGTAATGCATTTATAATGGCTCCGAAATATATAATTTTCTTAGTCTGCAGGTGATATTTCACCAACGCTTCCAACGTTTCAAACGACTGTTTGTTGCATGAATCGCAATCCCACGTCGACTTTAAGTTTGCCTTACACCATCGAATTGCGTGCACAATTTTCGTATTCCACAAGTAATCGCTAAAAACCATCTGCTGGCGATCAGTATCATACATCGGCACCCAATTTTCAAATCGTTTTGCACGTCTCGCGATCAATTCGGACCGAAATGACTTCAACTCGTCGACACTCATTCTTTAATAACGCATCTGACACGACAGATAAATTACCCGCCACGAGAAATGAGTACGCGAGAGAACTACAGTCTGGTGACGGTTTACAAACGCAAGAAAGATGCAAGCGACGAAGAGTGGCACGAACACGTTACATCAGTGATGCGCGAAACGTTTGGCGCGATCCCGACGTTACACAACTTTGCATGGATCGAGTACAAAATGTTTGACGAAGCGGTGGACGACTGTGTGACGCACTTTCAAGGACTGGGTTTCGAAGTAACAATCGAGAAAGAATAAACTTTAATATTAGTCGTCCGACGTCTTTCGCTTCTTGACGCGTTCCTCTTCGAGTTTCTTTTTCGCATCTGCCAATTTCGCCTCCAATTGCGTAATGTTTTTCGCTATCTTGGTTTCTGCGTCCTCCTCAAAAACAAACTCGTGCACCCCGCGACCCAAGTAAACTTGAATTTTAAACCCTGTCATGCTATCGTGCGTATTTTCGTAACGCTTCACAAAAGATTGCACCGCACCCAAAGTGTTGTCGACAGTCGGAAATTTGCCAGGTTCACTCATTTTTTACTCTTTATTGGTCTAGCAGATGCAATTTAAATTGACGACATGAGTGACAAAAAGACCGAGAAACCAAAGGACAAGCCTGCAAAACAACCAGTCATCACGGAGAAGGCGAATGCAACGAAAACGTATGATTTCAGTCAAGGTGGTTATGTGAACAATGTGGTCGTGAAAAAGGGAGAAGTTGCGAATTTCAAGTTTTAATTAAATTCCCTATTCACGCGAGCGAAACCAACTCAACAATCCAGGTTGCGGTTGTGCAACTTCTGTTGGTTTTTTACGCACATAGAGATACGTTGAGACGACCGTCGCGTCGCTTGTTGTGTGCGACGAGTCAAAGCCAGAGTGCAAGAGAAATTCAAGTTTTGTCTGAATGCTGTTGCATTCTTTGATCACCATTGCAACAAATCTAGACATGACGATAGTCGCACCAAACGTAAAGTGATCGAATATATCGCGACTCATTCCAAACGTGTACAAGCCGTTTTTAAGTGATTCTTCAGGCGTGGGATACGTGCCAGTTGGAGCCGTTATATCACAAGCGAAAATGACGCAAAGTTTGATGCCTTCGTTCAATGATGAGGGCCAGCCAGTTGAATCGCTCGACGCTTCTGAAACGACTTGGTTGGTGATTAATTGTTTCGCGACTAATTTGCTACCGACGAGTAGCGCATCGTTCCATTTCTGAACATTAAATTTATCGCTTGACGAAGAACTGCTCATTTTATTTGTGAAATTAGCGCAACGCCGTAAACGAATAAATCTCTATTCATTTTGCGACGTGTTCGTGCAAGATGCGACCTCGTACACAGTGACCAACCCAGTTGGCACATTTCCACAAAATATTGGCCGCGGGCTGTTCTTTATGTGTTAGCCAGTAGTATATTCCTTGACTCGCAATATCTCGATCCCAAGCGTAATCTCCGTGCAATGCGAGATTAAGCCACGCAAGAAGTTTTGTCGCTTCCGCAAGTGTGTTTGCGTGGCGACGCATAATCATCGGTTCATTGCTGCCACACGCTTCTCTCAGTATTAACGCGTCAATATTCAAATGACCCTTCTTAAAAATGTAATCTTGATACACTGGTTGCGTGTACGCAGTTTCGTTGGGAGTTGGCATTCTGCTATCGAATGTAACAAAGTCCTCGTAGTTCTTGACAAACTCGTTGTATTTCGTCCAAAAGTCGGCGATTTCACTTTCAGTGAGACGAGTGACATCATGCGTTGTCATTTAATGTTTATTAGTGATTGCAGTACACCATGTAGTTTCGTATTTGCCACAACAGATGTAAGCCTGGTGTCGGTTCCTTCGCGGCTTCAACCGCCTCAACGAGACGCCACCCCAGCAGTTTGAACATTTCTCGCATTCGTTGCGAGCGGTTGCGAACAAACCAAGGATCGGCCGGCGTTCTGAAAAACGCACACAGCATTTGCTCGTCTTCGTTTTCGGTGGTACATCGTTCGCCGTCGAATCGCCAAACGGTACCAAACCCGAATTCGATAGCAAACGGATGTAAACGTTTACCCGGTACCTTGACGTAACCAAACGTGATCGTGATTTCCCAATCCCCATCTGCAAACGTAGCCCGTATCAATTCGAGATCGGTTCCAGTAAAGTCTTCGCGTAATATAGTGGAACTTTGCAACATCGCCAAGTTGCCCGACAGAACGAGATTTGTCAACTGCAACGGCAACAACGCTCGTGCAATGATGTTTTCAGACGACATCTTATTAGCCACTCTCGAATCGATCTCAACAACGTGTTTCTGTTGTTCCAAGTCACGTGTCGGCTGCAACTCTGCTTCGCATTTCTTGCAACGCACCTTCTTTCGCACGTATTCATACACACCTATGTATGGAAATCGATGTCGTTCGAGTTTCACTGCAGTGCCAGAGACAACGCATCTGAGACATGACGCGCCAAAAACGGTATTACAACGTAAACAGATTGCACTATCCTCTGGTGACGACTCGCTGCACGTTGTGCAATCGCTTAACATCGCACGACATTCACCAACGGAATTGAGTAGCAGATGCCCAATTGTTTCCTTATGTAAACTCATTCTTTCGTTTCTTGTTTGGGTGTTGTTCGTCCGCTGTTAGCGGCCCGTTTTCTTGAATGCGCGATACGTTCGCTTCCAATCTCTTTGCGTTCATCGTCGCAACCGTCAATAATCTCGATATCGTCGCCAAAATTACTTTGGCCTATACGACGCGTTTAAAAGAATAACTAGACACTAATACTTTGCATCTGATCAAAATACCAACAAGTTGAATAAACAATGACTGAAACACCCGACAAAAAACGCAAGATCGACGAGTTGTTGATGACCGACGAGGAACGCAAAGTGAACGACGAATTGCGTGAAAAGCAACGCAAACTCGCAGAAGACCTAGCGACAATTCATTTTGCCAAACAAACAAAAGAAATAGAACATCTCGCACACCTAGATCAGATGCGTGTCATACGAACGTCGCTTGGATTAGATTCGTCGTATAACAAATTCTTTGAACTCCCTGCGATAGAACTGAAGCGCACTGTGCGAGAGGAGCAACAGCGTGTTGCTAATTTAAAGCGTATTTACGAGCGCTTGTATCTTGGTGGTCGCTTAACATATGATTGCGACCACGGTCACGGCGTTGGATGTGATTTGTGTAGCCCAGATTCTTATTGATCAAAAGAAATAAATTGTTCTTCAGTTATTTGGTTTAATTCTGTGCCGGTATTGTGTGAATAGAGGACATAGATGTGTTGGTCAGGTCTTCGTTGCGAAATATTGCGTTGAGAGAGCGCTCTTGTCGATCGCCGTTTTGAAATGTTCGCCGGATTGTGTACGTGACGTTTGTCGTTCGACTTGTCGGTTCATATGCAGCAGTGCACGACGGTTGTTCAACGACCCAATGATCTGGATTGCCACCTTCAAACCCAATAGCCAACGATGCGATTGAACTCAGTACGACTGTTGCACGCGCAAGAATCATTTGCACGTTCGGTTGGGCTTGCACAATCAAATTACCGTCAACCATTGTTTATTTAGTTGTTCAGTGTCAGAGTTAATCTGAACTTTCACCAAGTCGTGGCATCTGAGCAGCCTTCGCTTCGCTTTCCGTAACGCTTTGTTCCCTTTTCGTCGAGTCATCTTTTGAATGTTTCGTTTGATGAATTTTGGCAAATGCGAAATTGCGTATCGGTATTAAAGAACCGGGAGTTGCAATTTGAAACAAATTACACGATGTCGCTCGCTTTTACATTAGTTTCGTTGGGTATTTTTGGTCCCGATGATATTAGCAACCTTCCTTTTAAATGCAAACAAGAACGAATCTTAGAACAAAAGAATGCGGCTAATGAACTGGTTGACAACGCACGCAAAAATCTCACAGGGTGTCAAATTGCATCTGACAGTCAAAAAGACGAAGTAATTGTCGTTCGAGCCGATCACACTCGATTTTGCGACTCTGCTGGAATCGAAGTGATAGTAACTAATCTTATCGTCGCCGATTACCCCGCAGATCGCATTGAATTGGCAGGTATTGTGGTTTGGATAGACGTGAAGCAGATGCCTTTGAAAGTCAGTCGCGTTACATCGAACAACTTGATGGGAGTTACAGCAAAGTTAGATGGCGACAAACTTACAGTATTCAAGAAAAACGGAGATGTTTGCTGCACAGCAACACTCGCTTCTTATTTGGAGAATGTTAGAACCTTGCTTGTCACCAATTGAATTGCTATTCAGTTTTAATTTGTTTGTTCTTTGTCTCTCTCGTTCAATATTCGAAGCCACAGCAAAAATAAATATGAGTGATGATTTATGGACGATCGTAGAGACGGGCGACCGCGTTAGTGAGAAAGACAACTTTATGAAAGCGCGTCGCAAGTACGCGACTGACCACGGTGTTAGTTATGATGATTATATCATGACTCGCGATCCGGCTACTCGGTCTCTGTCGTTTCGACTAGTCAAAACGATTGATGATCTCAATGAGCAGATAGTATCGCTGGCCACCGAGGTAGAGGTCGATGAACACTTTACGCTGGAAGTGTCGCGACTTGAAACAGTCGAGATGATTACTGCACTGTTTGGTCGACATGGACCTGGCTACCGCAGCGACTTTGCACCGCTCGTGCGATTCAAGACGAACGACTACCGCATCCAGTGTCTGGCGGTCGACGACAAAGCAGATGTCGACAAATGTGAGTTCGCCAACGCCGTGATCGGCGAGTGTCGACACGTTCACAGCGATGGTAGCGACTTTCACCTCGTCTGGATTAAGAAGAAGAAACCAGCGATACCGATCAAGAATGACAACGCGCTCAGTTTGACCGACAAGTAAAGATATGTGTATCGACGTCGAGATGTGTGTCTTATCGCTCGTAATAAACGCAGACAACAAAGCGTTGCAAAACTCCATTATCCACAACAAGACGTACAGAGGTCAATCGAATGGCAACATTATGTTGAACAATTCGATCTTGGGCTTGTTATTTTTTATTTTTTTAATCGTTCTGATCTGCGAGGTTGCATCGACTCACCGCTTCGCACCCAAACGTCGCATCCGTCAAGCGCATCTTCAGAGAGATAATTCATCGGCGACGAACACACTTGCATTTTAAAATGCGTGTATTTCGTCTCGCCGTCCATTTTAAGTTTTCCAGAAAGATAGTAGAAAGTTTCTTCAGACGTCGAAGTGGTGTAAGGCCCTTTCTCCTCTCCATGCAGCCAGTTTTTGTACACCGTCTCCTTTCCATCTTCTTTTTTAATCAAGTTTCCATCTGGAATGAACGAATGTTGTGCGCTATCATCGAGGTCATCGTCAATTTCATCAAAGTCTTGTTCACACCAGAACTTGAACGGTTCGCCGGGGTTTGTCTTGAAAAATTCACGTAATACATCAATGTGTACCCAAGCATAACGTTGTGTGCCTTTTGTCAATACCGTGACGGGAACAGTTTGTTCTGTCATTCTTTTTGTTAGTGAGAAACAATGGTCTTTGAAATTAACTCAATCTATGTGTAACTACTGATGAACAGTGTACCACCACTTTGTCAATTTTAAATGTCATTTGTTTTGGCAACTGAAGAATAATTTATTTTATTCGCTTGGTTTCGGTCGTTTTGCATCTGCTTCTGCCTCGGCCACCTTACGTTTGCGTGTTGCCGTTTCACAGCCAATAATCGCTGCATGGCAAGCCTTGGTTTTCACCTGTTGCAACAACTGAATCGCATTGTTCATTTGCCCACCATCCAGCGGTACGCCAACAGATGCAGCGCCTGTTAATTTCTCTGCCGCTTCTGCGCATATGGCTCGCACTTCTTTCATGTAGCGGTTTGTTGCCTCGTCAAGAGCGAACGATCCGTTGATCATGTCGACCATCACTGCCACTTGTGGGTTCGCATCTTTCAAAGTCTTGTTCTCCATTTTGTTTATCTTGGTTGTTGTGGGAACTGTTAAGTAAATAAACTTTTCAAGATGAACAAAGAAGACAATTTGTGGAAACGCGTCATCGCAGCGCGCCTGGAAGCCGACGAATTGTGTCGACCGTATCCTGCAATCATTGGTACGCAAACTGGTCTCTATCGTGGTGCGGATTGTTTGGCAGCGTCGAAAAAGGCCGTTCAGTTGTTGCGTGAATATCAAAAGACACTTGAAATCAACGACAAACAGAATTAAATTTATTTCTTGCGTTTTCTGGCATTCATATCCACTAAAAGCATCGGTTCCAAGTTGTCGAAAAATACGATCGCGTCGGCAGAGACTCGACTACGACGCCATTCGTCGACTTCTTTGGCTGTTGTCATCGCCGATTCGCCGTCGGCAGCATCTTCTTCAGAAAAAGCCGAGATCGCTGATAACGTGCCATGCGTCTTGTGATAGACGCCTAGTGCACCAACGCGCATGTACGTGTTCTTTTTGACAACAACAGGCGCGTGAAGCACGTCTTCGTCTTTCACCATCATCCAAATCGGCGTGTTGAACTGGTAAAGATTACGCAGTTGTCGAGACGCGAGATCAGTCTCTAACGCCGCCAACGCCTTGCCGGCGGGGTCAACTCTGGTCGACGCATCTGTACCAAAAGTTAGACGATATTATCACCAATCGTTGAACGTACCGTGGTCATCTGACACAACGCCAAAGCCGTTTTTCAACACAAAGCAAGTGCGAATTTGATCAGTAGAAAACACAACGACCCAGTTCACACCAGCAGTTTCACGTATTGTTCGATTCGACGAGAATCGCAACGCGCCCGTCGTCAAATCGAACAACATCGTCAACGAATCAGGTTTGTTCAACTCAACGTACTTGTCGACAAACAGGCTCCACAACAACGTATTCTCGTCGTACGTTGGTGCGTTCCGCAAATTGAGTAGACGTTGCGCGCACCAAATCAAGCGATCGACGTAGCCGTAAAACTCGGCTTGAGACTCTTCCATTTCTTCGCTGTAGTCGTACAAGTGCATCGGTGACGTGTACTTCGGCTTGCCTCGTTTCAGAGTGCCGGTGAACGTCGACGCCAAATCGCGCGCCGTTTTACCTTTCAATTTTGTATACGCAAACACGGCAACCAACGAACGTTCCGCAATTGGCGAATACCCGTTGAAGAAACTGTCGAAATAGTCGACATCTGCGTTTGCCAACTTGCCAAATTGCGACAAGTCGGGTGCCGCCAATTCGATATCGTACACAGGTGCGTTAACTACCTTGCTTTTCTTTTCTTCTGCCTAAACAACAATCAGTGAAGACACGAAACAACAGAATAAATACCATTGTTTCACACGTGTTTTGGAAACTTAAAGTTATTAAATCAGTCATGACCGTTTTAGCATCTGCTAAAATTGCATCTGTTGATTTAGCAGATGCAATTTTAGCAGATGACGATCGATTAATTGATTTTGCAAAATCAATTTGCAAAAACATATTCGATAAATCATGTCTAATTCTCTTGTTGTTTGCCAAGCCTGGTGCCAAAACTTTGAAGGTGTCAATGCAACGTTAATGCAAAAATTTCACGAAGGTATCAAGACCGACACTACGAAAGCACAATTCGAAACGATGCGACGCGAAATGGACATGCAAGTTGCTGGTGGCGCACGTCATGGACGAACCGTGTTGCATCGCTGTGTTGATGTCGGTAATGTTGAATTGGCACGGTACGTCATTGAGAGGTATGGGTGTTTTATGGTGAATCTTGGCGACTGCGACGGACAAACACCGCTACACCTTGCTTGTTCTTTGGACGATAAAGATGTCTCATTTGCGTTTGCGTCGCTGTTCGTCCGTGAACGCGCTGTTGTTAACATTTGCGGTCGAGATGGCAGTCCGGTTACTCCGCTGATGTTGGCACGTGAGAAAAACAATACGAAAGTTATCGATTTGTTGATTCGACGAGGCGCTGCCGACGTTATTGTGAAGTCGCCGTTGAAACGTTCTCATGACGAAGATGACGAAAAAACTGCAAAAGTGTCGCGCAACGAATAAAATTGTGGTTTTGGCAGATGCGTGATCAAGAATTGTCGAAATTAGTTCGCACTTGTTGCAATCGATTCGCGACGTCGCGAAACACATTCCCACCAAGTTTGAAGCAGTTCTGACCACTTTAGCGGATGACTGACGTTTTTATTAATAAATTTCGTTCGGAGAACAGAAAAAGCAACCCTCAAAGTGTCAAAAACTGAGTGTATTTTCGGTAAAATTTATTTTTTATTTTTTCGTTTCGTTTGGTGTATGTATGTGTTTGGAAGTGGTTTCGATGTGTTTTCGAGGTTGTGTGTGTCTCTACACGTGTGTTTTGCCGATGCGCGTTGTGTTTGCCGATGCGCGTTTTCGAGGGCCGTGTTCTGGTTCGTGGGTGTAGAGTATGTTTCGTGATTTGCAACTTTGCACGTCTGTTTGTGGTAGTATTGTGAGTGTTTGTACAAGAAATGGTGGGTTTTCACAGCCTTTGCTACGAGTTTTCACGGTTTCGAGTTTTCGTGACGCACACAAAAAAACTTTGGTGTGCGATCTTTTCGGTCTACATGTACCAAAGACTGGTCTGATCAACGCCAAACTTTTTGTGTGTTGTCGTGTCGATATTGTGGTGTATCGTGCAAAGTTTCATCGTGTTCCGACGTCTCTGCAGATGCGTTTTCGAAAAACACGTTCTTGTCGAACGCGCATCGGCGAAAATATTTTTTGGGGTGCGCTAGTGTGGGTGTGTGGGGTCGTCGTGGTGGTCTCAAAGTTTGTACGTGTCGTATGGGTGTGAAATGAATAGGTTGTGCGTTTACAGAATGTTCGTGCGATTTTTCTACATGTGTGTTGTCAAGTGTTAGCCGATGCGCCGTCGACCTTGACGACGGCGCATACGCTCCAGAGGTGTTTGCCGATGTACAATCGTCAATTCGACCCCAAATTTTGTGTGTAGTGTCGTGGTATATGTATAATCGTACTGTGTTAACGGTGTCATCGGTGCACGTCGCAACTCGTTGATGAATTTTTTGTGTGGACAGAAAAATCTGTACTAACACAGCCCTCTCTATAGGAATGAATAACATCGTTGAACAACGTACTACCAACATCACGCCACTAGCGTTCTCTTCTGCTATGGCTATGGCTCTACCTTCGTCGTCGCAATTCGCGTCGGCCATGGCGATGTCGCTGCCACCGTACAACGGCGCCACGTCGTCAACAACCACTGTGTCGTCGGTCGAGCCGATGACGACTCGTGCATCAGCCCGCTCGTCGTCAGGCTACCCCGATCTCTTCACCAACTTTGGCGGCGAGTTGCGCGAACTGACCGACAAGTCGTCGATTCCCGACAAGTTGAAGCCGTTCCTCAGCCACGAGTTGATCTACAAGAACATCAACTTTGGCCCGGTCGCTATCCTCACCGTGCCGCACTACAAGCGCAAGGTGCCCGGCATGCACTGGAATCGTGTGTCGCCGCACGAGTTCCGCGCCGCATGGCTGTGGACGTGGAACTGCGGCATCATGCTAACGCCGATCATGACCGCCGGCACGCTGTTCGACCTCAGCGTCAACCGCTGGTACGACCACAAGAAGTGGGCATGCCACCTCGCTGACATTGGCTGTCCCGAACTCGCCGAGATTACGTTCGGTACGATGACGAACCTCATCAACACGATGGTGGCCAACTCGACGTTGTACACCTACTGTGGCCTGCCATCGCCGCAAGCCGAGAACGGTTTCATCACGTCGGCTGCCGCAACGCGTGTCGCCGAGATTCGCAAGTTGGTGCCGATTCCAGGCAACGGCGTGCGCGTCTTTTGTCTGCCGAACGGCACCGAGGTGACGCTGCCGATGAATCAGTTGATCGGCGGCGACTACCCGCCGTCGTCGCGTCCAGCGCTACCAAAGTCGATCACGACTGGTGTCGATCTCGAGGACGCCAAGGCATTCCGCTACAACGTCGTCTCGTCGTCGACCAAGATTCTGCGCTATGCCGCCGCGATCGCAGCGACTGGCTTGCCGTGCCCCGTCAACCGCGCCGGCCCCGATCTCGAAGTACAAGTCTTTGAGAACGGCGAGTTTGTCTGGACGTCGGTCGGCAAGACCAAGTCGGACAAGAAGGCGAAGAAAGACAAGTACAGCGGCAAGTTCAACGACATGACGAACTTCTCGGCGGGTGGTGGCGACGCGTTCCTCGGCACGACTGCCAATCGCGTCGCATACGGCAAGCCGTCTCAGCGCGTGATCGACGCCGTGTTGGCCGACTTTGAAGTTGTCGAAGTGCACGAGGCCGTCGTCGACGAGCCGGAAGTCGACGATCGAAAGCGCAAACGACTGGCGCAGGCAGTCGTCGAAGTGCCGAAGAAAAAGAAGAAGACTGTGGCGCGCGAGGTATCGAAAGAGATCGTGAAGAAGGAGAAGGAAGACGAGAAGCCTGTTGTCGCATCGATTGCTGCGTCGGCCGCCAAGACGACGCCACTCAACGTCGTCTTCGTCAATCTTCCAGTCGACAACGTGCTACTTCATCAAATGCATCAACTACAAACGTCGCCACACACGACGCAACTCGTGCGTACTTTCATGGCGTCACAACCACATCTTCAGTCGGTCGTCGCCAGTGGTGTGGCGGGCAACGTACCACTCGTCATCCCGATCGAGATGATTCCGAAGACTTCGCGCGACGACGTTGTCACTGCGACCCGCGTCAACGACGTCTTCACGCTGTGCAACTTTGGCAACGGCGTCGTCAACGGCGTGCACCGCATCGTCAAGGACCAGTGTCTGCCCGAAACGCTGCCGATTGGCTCGAATCTGCCGTACAAGTACATCACGAACGACGCGGCGCCATTCGTCGAGCGTCGCGAACAGTCGATCGAGATTAACGGCGTCAAGACTCGTCAATGGGGCGCCGTCGCAACGCGCGACCTCGCGTTCAAGGACTCGGTCGGCTTCTACATCGCCACTTTCCACGGCGGCGGCGACCACGAACTCGACGGCATCGCAACGGCGTTCATGTTGGGCGGCGTGTCGGAGAAGGATGCGACCGACAAGTACGCAATCGGCAACGTCGAACACTCGGACACCGGCTTCGTCGGCGCCGCGTCGGCCGCAGGCTTGCACATCTCAGTGCTTGCGTCAGCGAACCACGATCGCAAGGCCGCCAACGTCGAGTTCAGTTCGATCTACAACGCCGCTCGTGGTGGCGTCGAGGTGTTCGTCTCGGCACTCGGCGGCATCAAGAAGGGTCAGGCGATCTTGGTCGATTACGGCGAAGACTACGAGTTGCAGTCGACGTTGATTGGCGAGACACTCAGCGGCGTCGTCGGACCGCCAGCCGATCACGCACCGGCACCAAAGTCTGACGACGACGATGGTCCTGTCGTCGCGCCGTTGCCAACCGTCGTCGCGTCGACACCAATCGCGAGTCAGTCGCTTCGCTCGTCAGCGCCGTCGCTGTTTGCGTTCGACGACTCGTTCGTTCCACCGATCCGTGCGTCGGCACCGGCGTCTCTTCAGAAGCCGCGCTCGTTGGCATCGTCTACAGAAATCTTCTTCGCCGACATCGACGAATTCCACGTCGACAAGAACGACGCGGCGTCGAGTTTCGATCTGTCGTCGCTGCCACCGCCTCGTGGCGTCAATCCAGCCGACATCATTCCTCCATCGTCGACGTCTGAGCGCACCATCTTCGACAACAACATCTTCAACAAGGCTACGATGAGCGAAGACGACGAGATCGATTTCCTCTTCCCGGCGTTCGACCCGAATGCCAACATCATCAGCGCCATCTCGACCACCACGATCGCCGCCGGTCGCAAGTCTTTGAAGCATCAGTACAGCGACTTTAGCGGAGGCAGTTTCTTCGACGAGTTTATCGATCCGTTGGCAGTCGAACTTGCAAATTAAATATTTATTTTACGGCAGATGCAAAATCACTTTCGATCGCAGATGCCAAAATCACTTTTAATTTCAGGCAAAATTTAAATTCACACCACAACTAAACAACAAACAATGTCAGACAATTCAAACAAAAAACGATCTATCGACGCTAGTGAGGCGGAATCGACTCGACCTGTGTCGCGCGTCAAGAAACTAAAACAGTACACGAAACAGCAAAACGAATTTGTCGCAGATGCCGTCGCCGACATCAAGGAGGCGCGTCGACAACTCCACAACTCAAAAGTCCGCTACGTCAAAGAGATATTGGAGGCACTCGAGGTCGCGCGACGCGCTGCGTCTGAACTACGCGCGATAAGAGAGGAACCGACACTCTTTGATTCCGAGAAAGTCGTCGAGCATGCTTTTACTGGGTTGGAACAACACTTTCCGATTGCGGACGTTCCGAACGCAGTGAAGCGTCGTCATCGCGACATCTTTCCGTCGTCAGGGTGGTCGCGCGACGAGGCGTCACCAGAAGAGAAAGCCGCGTTTGCAGAAAAGGACAGAAAAGTGATCGAACGATTCACTGCAGACCGATTAGCACAAGCGAGAGCGTACAATACGATGCGTCTGGCAGCCGTCACTGGCGAACAGCCATTTACACAAGAAGAGTACAAACAGTTTACTTTAGCAAAGGAAGCGATCAAATTTGCTTTGGACAACACGTCGTTTCCATCGAGTGCAGACTTTGGTGCGTTTGCCGACGATTTGTAAATAGGCATCTGACAAAATAAAATACTTTTATTCAACAAACATTTGCCAAAAGTAAACACACAACAAATGACTTCTGAAAAACGACCACGCGACGATGATGATGCACAACCCACCGAGAAACAGGCAAAGACTGTGCGTCACTGGTTAACGATTGGTATCACAAACGAAGATTCCGACGATTTGGAATTCTACCGCGGACCAAAGTCGTCGAAATCGGCGACCGCTCTGTTGGTGCAGTTGCGAAAACTTGGCGAGATTTACAAGACAAACAAAACAAACGCTCGGAAGGCAGAGTTTGAATTTGCAGCCGAGTTCGTTAACATCGTGAAGACGGGCTCTGTTTCGGAACCCGATAACGAGGACGAAAATGGCGTGTTTACCGCATCTGCCACTTTTACCAGTGGCGGTGTTACGTTTGATTTGACAGAATTGGCAAACGAAAAGGACAAGTGGGAGTGTTGCTTTGGACCGTCTTGCGGTGGTGACACGTTGTCGAACATGGAAGATGAACCGGAGGACTATAATCAAGTTGTAATGCTCGAAGGATGGGCCTGAAATTAAAGTTTATTAACCACACACCGGTTTTTGCCACTGCCCTCGAACATTTATCTCTTCAGTTACCTCGGCATTGTATATACCATTGCCGACATGTATAATATTCTCCATGTTAATACCCGGATTAGCACGCATGATATCCCGCAATACCCACGCTTTGTAAACACGTCTACCAACACATGCACCCAAAATAATCACCAGCACAAATACAAATGAAAAAAACAATTTGAAGGATAACCACACGCAGTTGATTACAGACGGGAACGTTCTACTTTCGTCAGCGTATATACTTGTTAACAAATCTGCACCAGGACTGACAACGCCTACCATGTACAACTCTATCGCGTACGCCATCTCCGATGAACAGTAACGCATGTTATTTTCGTTTGAGAAATTAAACGTTTCAACTATCGCACAAAATATCGCACTGATGCCAACCGCTACGGAACACGTGTCGTATACGAACAAATCGATCAGCGCATCTTGAGTGTCTTTCAGTAATTTGAAGCCCGGTGGAGAATATTTTCGTTGTGGTATAAATGATTTGAAATAGTCGCCGTACAACACGATTGTTTCGTCGTAATATGCACCAGCGCAAAGAAATTTCGCGTGCAACGGTCTGTCGACGTCTAGCGAACAATCGTAGAAAATCTTGTCAATCTCGCGGTAGTTGATGTTTCCAAAAATCAACAAGCAAAGCGGGGCAAGGGAAAGAAAACCAATCATTTTTCGATGGATCGGTTACAAACGATAAAGTAAAATTTAACACTACGAGATATCGACATCGTTTCTCTAAACCAGTTTAGTTTCTCTTCTTTTAGCAGTTGTATGTTCCTGTCTCTTGATTGCATTTACGTTCCGTCGGTCGCTGGTGGTGTGGGGCAAGCCGATTGTGAAATCTTTCCTCTTTACGTACACACGTTTGGAACGCACGAACTGCGTCGTGGTAAAATCGATTCGTCTGTACTGTTTAACAAAGAGTTGGCATACGAGAATCAAACGCCACGTAACGATAAAACGAATGAATTCAAATTCAGCGTTCGGTTGGAGTGGAAAGGCGTTGCTTCTGTCAGCGATGTGTACGCACCGTTAGCGCGTCGCGGCGCATACACGTTTGCCGAAGTCGGTCGCAAATTTGAACCGTACAAGATCAGTCGATCGGCGCGTGTCGTGTTCAACGCATACGCACGTTCGATGAACTCGGACGACCAGATGTGTTGGGTTCGCACTGGTTCAACATCGTTCACGATACCCGAGTTGCGGTCGGCGCTAAATGGTGAAATACTACGCAGCGCGTTGGTGCAGAACGCTAAAGATGTCGTCCGAGATAAACATCATCGTGACGTGGTGCGTAACGACTCGCCTCTCATCAAGGGCGAAATTGGCATACTTGCAGCGCGTCTTGAGAACGGAACGTTAAGCGACTTTGACAACTCGTTGCTACCACCTCAGTCACAATTCGATCTGCAGACGATAACACAACTGCGCGACGCCGCGATTGAAATGAGTTGCGTTATTGATCGCGAAATGCTTACGTTCTTTGGAGTCAATGCGTGCATTCCGGCGTCTTCCATCGATCCTTTGACAAGATTTCACGCACCAAGTTCGTTGCGCGATCAGTTGGTGATGATCGCATTGGGCTATTCTCTCAACAACGCAAGCGAACCTGCGCCATTTTCATTTTTCATTCGGTCAATCGAAGTCCTCCTCTTTCGGCGCAACCTCACGGCTGCCACACTCAATCGTATCACTAGTGCTATTTTCGTCGGTTTGTCTGTCAAGCGAGCCGAATTACTAGCGCTTTGTTCATTCTGCACCAGTGTGGTGGCGCTATTTGCGTCTCTACTTGTGTACATCGAGGACTTTGCCAATTCGAATGTCGCCGGCCGCCCGTGGATGGCGTCGCTAATCGAAATCGACGAAGATCATAAGATCGCGCGTGCCGAATGCGCCGATGACTGCGAGGGATTGACGTTGGAGACGTTGATGTTGGCTATCGACTTGATTGAACGCAGTAACGACATCGCAATAGACGCGTCGCAACCTTCGGAGATGCAGCAACTGTTTCGAAATGTTGTGCGAGTGATGAAACTTTACGTACCTGGCATGAAGTTTGGTGCGGTTACAAACACACGATTCGAAGACTCAAACACATCACCGCTCGCGACGTCGTTGACAAAAACCGAGACGCTAGGACACACGTACTCAATTTTCATCCCGTTTGATAAATTCATCGGTTCGCAAAGCAGCGAGTCGTTGGCAAGACTTCGACAAACGCGTGCGTATTCGTCGTATGCCACACAACTCGACTTGATGCGACGTCTTAATTTGCCTGTACTGGTCGGTGAAGGCACAGCGATTACTGAAGGTTGTATCATGCCGCTTGAACTTGCATACGAAGACGATATCGCGTCGCAATCGATTGCACACTTTGTATGCGCACGAAAGACAGCCATTCTTGATCAATTGCGTGATCTATTGGAAAAAACACGTTGTCAAGTAGAGTCGTTTTCGATTCCAGCACCGTTAACCGACGCGTTGCGCGACAATCGACACGATTTGTCAAACTTTTACAAATGGTCAAATGGCTTCACGACGCCAATATTCGCCGAGAGTCGACTGATGGACTTTGCGTTTGTGTACAAACAAAACACCTCGTGCACGTACGGTATCACGTTTACCGACTTTGTTCTCGGCACGTCAAAACGAACAGTCGAAACGATACCAACTGTGGATATTTCAAAACGCGAGGCGGCTGTGATTGACAATATACTGGCACTTGAAGAACCAGTACCTCGACTGCTAGGAAGCGATGAGAAACTCAACGTGTCTGACGAACTGCGTCGATTTGAGAACCGACGTCGCGAGCCAATGCCATCGACAATGCTTCATCACAACCGCTTGTTGGTAATGTTGCGTGCACAAGACATCGGACCGAACGAATTGACCGCGCTGCGACGTGCGTTTGAAACAATCGATTACGCTAGCATCGTCGTCAAACCGTACAGACTTGGGCGAGTTGATCTACCGACACTGGAACCGATTGATATTGTGGATATAATTATTGAAATTTAACGTTTAATCTTTCCTTCTGCTTCTTGTGAAATAATGCACAAGTACCACGTCGTCTTTGGTTCTTTCGAAGTTGGCGGCTGACTCATTGTCACTGAGGCACCATACTGCTTGTCCATCGCTTTCATGATTTCGTCGACCTTGTCGGTCGGGGAGACGAGACGCATGTAACGAAAACCGGCTGCGTTTTTCGGCTTTTGCGCTGTCGCTTCGACAAAGTCTTTCATAAAAGACTCTGTTGTCAAACCAGTCGTGTCCATGATTCGATCGTCCGGGTAGAGGGTGCGATGTTCGGACACAAGTGTGACAAATACCTGTACCTCACACGGGAACTTTGTCGGCACGCGATTCGTCAACAGCATCAGTTCGGGTGCAGTTTTGTTGACGTACTCTTTCAACGTGGCCGCATCTGGCAAACGAATTTTCGTAAACAGTTTGTTCATCTTGATATGTTCCATCGTGTTGATTGTCGCTTCTTTCCAGTACGCTACTGTGCCAGGTTGCAGTTGACTCATTTTATTTACGTTGAAGTTTATTTATTCGGACAACTTTTGATTTGGGTATTTTTGCGCCACATTCACAACAGATGCCATTTTTAAAACAGAGTTCACACAGCGCACCCGAACACTTGCACGTTTGTTTGCACGTATCGCAAATCTTGCAATCCTCTTCAGTTTGGTGATTCGGTACATGATTCAAACAGTAGTCGCAAAACGCCTTCAGGCACAAACAACATTCGTTCGGTCCAATTGGATCACCACGAGTCAACGTGCATTCGTCTTTACAAATATCTTCCCAACAACTCATGCATTCAACCATCTCCTCACGTATGCATTTCCTACAATAGTCGCGTCCACAAATTGCACATTCTAGTGCCCGTTTCCCACCACACTCACAATAAGTCTGAGACATAATTTGAACTGTTGAAATTCTCTTATTTATTTATTGGCATCTCAAATTCAAATGCTTGAATTGGTATTGCGTTCTCACACTTTGTCGCTTCAATACTCGTGCGTAACAAAGGCGCGCACTGCTGGTGGCATCATGATGTTATTTCGATCTTGCCGTCAAGACCAAACGGGTGTCGCAATTAGTGATGAATTTATCAAAGTGGACCTACAAGTTGACAACATCACTGCCGATTCATGGACATCTCCACACGGCGTCTCGGACGCGAACGTGCAGTGGGTCGTCCCGAGCAAAATTGCAACGTACACGATTAGCGGTACGACTGCCGACCTTCAGTGCAATCTAACTGGCCAATTTCTGTGCGCCGAGTCGTTTTCTATCTACGTTAAAAAGTCGTCAACGCTGTACGAGAAGATTAATGAAAATAGTGAATAAAAACCACCAATCCTATTACTCAGATACGCACACATTAAAGGGGCGGCGCCGCGCGTGCAGAACACTAATTATTTATTTGTGTAGACTCTCAAGGGTGTGTCGGCGAATATCATCTATTGTGAGGAGGCGGCCTACATGGACGACAAGGTGTTCTACGAGGTGTTGGTGCCGCTGATGGAGGTCAAAGGTACGGCGACAATCTGCATCTCGACGCCGCTTGGCTCGTCGAACTTCTACTCCGAGTTGACGCGCGTCACCGACGAGAAGGGCAGGCCGATTTTCAACGTTTTACAGATCGGCAACTCGATGCGTCCCGAGTGGAAACCTATCGAGGCGTACGGCACGGTGAGTCGAGAGCCGCCGGTTCTTCTTTTTAACGTGTAATATAGGCCAAAGCGATTTTCGGCGACAAGATCGAGATGCGTAAACGCGAAATCGACGGTGAGATCACCGACGGTGGCGACAGTGCGTTCAAGAAATCGGTTCTCGACGCGTGGTTCAACAAACCGAGGATAGCGGCGCCTCGCAACGAACCTGGCGTGATCACTGGCGACTGCATCTACGTCTCAGTCGATCCTAACGGCGGTGCAAACAAAACAAACACGCCCGGTTCAGACACTTGTATTGTGTCGTTTTTCATACTCAATGGATGTGTTGTGGTAAGTTTATTCTTTTGCATCTGCTGGTTGTAGTGGTAGTCGTATGATGTATTGTGTCGCCATGTCTGTGACAAATGTGTACGGGTCGATTGCGAGAGATTCTTGAGAGGTCGTGTAACGTTCGATCGAACGTTTCAAATCGTTCTGGAAAAATTCAGTCAGCGCCGCAGGGTCCAACACCGGCGGCGACAAACTGTTCTTACTCACTAGCGAAATAGACGCCTCCTCACTTTGCGGAAACGGGTGAGGTGGTGGTTCTTGTTGCACGAAAAAATCGCGAAGCGACGGTTCGTTGAACAACGACAGTAAAAGCATCATTTGACGGTAGCAACGCGACGCCGAGTCGTTGTTGAGAGTGCAGTATTGTTGCAAGTCGTTTTCGAGATCAGAGAGGTTCGACTGTGACAGGATTTGTTCGTTCTTCTGTGCAACACCAGATGCAACAAGTGCGCGATACGACGCAATGTGTGCCATGATTCGGGGGACGATCATTTTCGTGTAAATCGAGAGAAGACGTTTTCCATCGGACGCCATGAGGCACTCGTAGATGCAGTCGCTTTTTTCCAATTTGCGTTCGAGATGTTGATAACTGTTTTCGAGAACACGCATGTCGTTTCGTGCTTGTGTCACACCAACACTTTCAATTAAATGTGCACTCATTTTAACTTTTGTGTTTTTTCAAATTCATATAGATTTGCGGCATCGACGCTTACGCGACGGCAGGTGAATGATGAGTAATTTCCTCTTTCTCGTTTAATCGCATCTGATAGACCCGTACCAACCATGGTACATGCTGAACGGCCACTTGATGGCGTTGCGCGCCGTGCCGCGATTCCGAGACCTGCACTTTAGGCTAATCATTGAATGCAATCTCGAACAAGGCACGCTGCTATGCGACAAGGCGTTAGAGAAAATCAGCGACGTCAGTATCGTCTGTTCGACCAATCACACGTATGGCGTCTTTACGGCGCCTGGCATGAAGCACACCTACTTCAACCGAATCAAACGCTTTCTCGGTCGCGGCGCATTGGCATTCTACGAAACTGTCGTGTCGGCCAACCCGTTCCAGAGTTCGATATCACGCAACGAACTGTCGCGCGTCAACATGAACAAACTTCAGAACCAGTTCCGCACGTTTCGACACATCTACGGTCGCGGCACATTCACTGGTCGCAAAACGTCTTATTTCACTGGTCACGCCGATCACGAGAACAAGTACACGTCACGCATGACCGACGATATTGTGATGGCGATTGGCTTTGGCGTTCACTTCACTGTCATGCTTTGCTGCGATCCACCTTGTGCAAAACTTAGAAGTAGAATAAATCGGTTTTATTGAATCTCAATATTGTCATCATCCTCATCGTCTGGAATTTCACCAAACACCATACGACCAGCCGCTGGTTTTGCTGCGTCTGCAGCGGTAGCGGCTTTGAGAATCAACTTGCGAACGTCGTCGATCTTTTTAGGCGCACTCGCAATACCCGCGATCATATCTCTGATCTGTTTTTGGATGTGCGGTAAATAAGCATTCTTTGCATCGGTCTCCTTCAACAATGCAACCAATCCTGCGTCGACAGTCATATCGATTGCCGAATACTTTGCACGTCCTTTGACACTAGTGTCTGCAGATTTGGATGTTTTTTTCGGCGGTGTTGTCGTAAACAACGCACGCAGTCGCAAAGTAATTCGTGCCGCTGCGGCAGCAGTAAACGATTGACGCGGACGGAGTTGAAACAACAACGCTTTGACGAGTGGAATCAACATCGTACTAATCACTACTTCTTGTGTCGGCGCTGCATCGTTCTCGTAGATGATACGAATACGTGAGGTGTGTTTAGCACACAACGACGCGCCAACGAATTCACATTTCATCGGTGTTAGATCAGAGTCGTGACCTGGCGGATCGGGCAACACCTCGATCGCCGCTGCCTCGCGCAAAAACGTTTCGCGAAAGTCGCCAACGATCTTGTCTGTTGCGATTACACTTTGCACCAAGAGATGCAGCCGCGATTCGAGCGTCACGATGTGTCCATACGCCTGTTTGAAAGTAAACTGTGGAATATTCCCGATTGTCGTGTTGGGCAACGCTACGCGACTCGCCGACAGAATACACATTTTTTCCCAATGCGACAATTCACCCTCACCAGGAGGCACAAAGTATTGAAGCGCACAAAGAATCGCAATTGATTGTGCGACCGGCTGCAGACGTTCTGGTGTAAAATCCTCACTGCCTTTCAGTGTCTCTACCGCCTTTTTGTTGTTCTTGCGCTGTTCGCTATCAGATGCGCTTCGTTGTGCACGAGGTTTCTTCACTTTTGGAACGTTAGGTTCGCCGTCTTCAAATCGCGACGGTGAACTAGTCGGAGACATAATGCGCTATGGAATGTTAGCAGATGCAACAAATTCTAACGTGATTCTTACCGTCTTCTTTTTGCCATTCGCGACCTTGTAGTCGTGATCGACGTCAGAGTCATTGTCGACTACATCTTGCTGTTCTTCGTTTTCATCTTCCACAAAACCGTCACCCGATTCTTCGCCTTCGTCGTCGTCTTTCTTTACATCATCTTCTTCACCTTCCACTGGTTTCTGTTCGTTCAGGTCAAGTTGCATCTGCAAGTTCGGACGAATGCGATCACCATTCGTCGGCAAACTGGCAATAATGGACGCAGCAACAGCAAACGCGGGATTGGCACTGCGCGTCGCATCCTTCAAGCGTTTGAACTGCTTTTCGGCGTGACTTTCGACCACTTGTGTCATCCTTTTCGGAATTTCTGTCTGTTAACAGATGCAAAATATTTTGGGTTAGCGGTGAATTTTCTAATTACATTTTGATTGATTTCAACGCATCTGTCTTTTCATTATCCAAACGTGCCACTGCCAATTGAGAATTTGATGCCTCGGAAACACAGTGGAAAAAACGGGTTGTTCTTATGCGTGTGGTTGCAGTACGTGGCCGCTTTGTATTTGCCAACCAATATCGATGCAGCGGCGTCGGAAATCTCACCGATGCCATCGGGCATCACCGATGAGGCGGTTTTTGCAGTCGTCGTTTGATGGTTTGTTGGCTCGTCTTCCGACATTTCGCTGCCGTCTAACACGACTTTTTTGTTTTCGGAGGTTGCCGCTTTCACTGCACTGGGTTCCAATGCGTCGTTTTTGTGCACGCAGTCGCTCGCAATCACGAAAACAAGCGTTGCACAATAGATGAAATGTGTCGCCGGATTGAACAAATCCTGACCACCCGTGTAGTCTTCGTCGTGGTCAACGATGCCGTCGCGAACGTCTTCTTCCGGATCGATGAACTCTTCGTTTTCACGTTCCTTGTCCATTTGCGCCTGCAGGCCTACGGCTCTGTCTGCAATAATCTTTTGTTTTTGTTCTTCAGTCTGTTTCGGTTTGAGAACGCAGCGTGTTGTGAATAGTGCAAACTGCGTGCGTTTCTTCTTCGTGTCGTAGTGTTCGTGTCCACCAGTTAGGTGCATTTGTCCTGTTTTCTCGTCGTGTTTGAGAAACTTTGCGTACCAGTCGCGATCAATGACGTTGCCAAGCCGTTCGCTACTTTCGAGTCGCGTCACCATGACCCATTTGCAACCTGCCTCGTCGAGAGTGTTTGTTATCTCATCGCTGTTGTAGTGTTTTTTGTGCTGTTCAAACACGTTCATGAGTGGCCAAAACGTGCGCACGATCGTGTTGATGCATGGCATTGCGAGAAACTTTTGTCTCTCCACTGACGAAATCGATGGCAAATAACTAGCCGTTAGCAACTGACGCAAATCGTTTGCTGCAATCGGTTTGACAACAACTGTCGTAAGGCGTTCTGTTTCCGTCGACGTTGGTGGCGGAAGGAATCGATTCATTTCCTCCATGTCGACTGACGCAGGGTCCATTGCTGTGATTCGGTCGATCATGCTGGAAACATTGTCGCCTTGTATCGCTATTCGTACATTTGCACCGTCTGCAGTCGTTTCGACGCCCATTCGCTTGCGTTCGTTTCTGTCTACAGCGACGTCTGAATGTGACGACCATGATTTCATCTGGTTCTTGAACCTCTCATCCGAGATGTATTTTTGAAACTGTGCCTTTTCCTGCGGTGTTTGTTTCAAGCGCCGTCTTTGCGCTTGAGTGTATGCATCTTCGTACAAGTCCGTTCCGGTCAGATCAGTTTGTGCGATTTTGTCGAGATAGGCTTGCGATGGTTTGTGCTTTTCTGGGTCGTAATCAGCATCGGCAGTCTCGTCGGAAATGTATTGATGTGTAAAAGTCACTGGCAAATCAAGTGTCGGTACTTTGAATGTCTGTTGTTCATAACGAATCTCTTCTTCGGGTAACTGATGATGTGGATCGTCAAATGTAGCACTGCCTCTCCCTCGTCCGCGGCCACGCCCTCTACCTCGCCCTCGTCCTCCACCGCGGGAATGTGGTCGACCACTCATCTATCTTATGTTACTTTTGGTAAAATAAAACATTTATGAACAACAACGACGCAGAACCATATGAAAAAGTGCTGCAAAAAGCACTCGAAACGGTCGACGATCCCAACGCGTCTGAAAAACAGCAAAGATCAGCACTCGCGCGAATTAAACGTGTACGCGGGCGAAGTCCTGAGCGAGGCGTGTCTGCATTTGATTTTGAGGCGGTTCCGGTGAAAGCGATGCGTGCCTACTATTCAAGCGAGATGAAGACTACTGACTACGATGGCGACAAAGCGTTGGCGAGTTTGTATGCGAATCCGGTCGATTTTAAATCGAGTGACGTCGTCACACAGGCCGCGCTGCAAACACGACCGTACTATCTGGTAAAAGTAAACAACGACATTCAAACAGTTGTGCCAAACGAGGTTGCGTTTCACATGATGAGACGTGGTGTGTACAATAATGCGAAAAAGTCACTGTCCACACGTGCCGATATCGACGATCCAATTCCATTTGAAAGCGGCGCCAACTTACTATTGTTTGACGATATCACTGGCGTCCCAATTCTACAAGCAACGGTTGTCGACGTAAAACTATCCGAGTCGCAAATCAATCCCGCAAGTGGTGGATTGACGTTGCGAATAAGCAAATGGAGTAAATAAAGATTTAATAATTAAAGTTATCCAGAGTCAATCGACGTCGTTTTGTTATCGACGGTGACGTTGCATTGTTCTCGCGAACTGTTTGAATCGCAGCAAGCAACGTCACTGCGTCTTCTTTGCTAATGATCGACGCGATCGACTTGTCGACGGCGCGTGCGTCTGTCATTTGAAAGTTCACCGGATCGTAGCCATTGGACGACGCAGTAATCTCGGGTCGTGTTGGATCGTACTCTTCGGTTGGTGCGACAGCAGTAGTTGTTCGCGCCAGCCACGCGAGTTGCGGTTCGGACGTGTCTTGTCCGTTGGTTGAGGTGTAGTCGGGTTTGTGGAACGTCGGTTCACGTCGAGGTGAGAAACTGCCCATCGTATTGATACCCAACGATTCGATATCGCTGGTCAACTCGCTCGGCTGTGCCACGTGATCGTGTGGTTGAAAGTACGGTGTGCGGTCGCTGTTGAATGGTGATCGAGCGGAATTTGCTACTTCTGGTGAAAGTGGCTGCAACTGCGTCGACGGATCGTTGGTCAACGGGTACACCTGTGCGACCACAGTTTCGACGTCTATCATAATGTTGGCTTCCAACTTGACCAGGCCTGTGACCGGGTGTGGTAAGAATTGCTTCGTATCCATCACGATCTCGACAGCCGACGTGCCAAAACCAGGTGGCGGCAACGCGAACATCAGCGCCGACGACGGCGAGAGGATTGCGTTGGTGCGTGACTGCGAGACTGCAGCGCCGATGAGAACCTTTGGCGCGACTTCGAAACTCGCCGACTGAAACTTGTCGTCGATAAAATACTTTGCACCAGAACGAGAAATCGGCAGACAAAACCCCATACACGTCTGCAAACCCGCCACGTGCGCCAAATTCGCATGAAGTGTCGCGCCGTGTTTACCCGTCATCGCAAACACGTCTGCGTATTGACGAATCAACGTCATTCGAGCGGCCTCAATTCCGAGCGCGCGACACGCGTTGTGGATGCTGTTTGTGTTAGTGCGTCGCTTGTCGATGTTGCGTATCGACAGTGTAGCGACATAGTCATCGGTTGCGATATCGGCGACCATGAAATCGATGCAACGAACGCCAGTTTCTTTCGTGCAGACTGAACGTTGAAGCAAGCGTTTTCGCATGTCGCCAACCACTGACGTTCCAACGAAGAACAGTCCACCCAACACGTTGGCGATGCGTCCCAACTCATTGACCTCGGTCTCGGTGCGCAACGCGTCCATGTGCTGTTTCACGTCATCAGTTGTCACGCCGTGTGGTTTCAAGTTGGCTGGACGCCTTCCCAACGGGTCACGTCCATCGTCAAAAACGCAAAACAGTCGAATCGCAGTGACGTCCTGCACATTCAGTTGATCTGACTTATTGCGCATGTCATTCAGAAGAACGGACCCATGCTGACTCGTCTTCCATAGCGGCGTTTGCAAATCAACAAACGCCATGATCTTTGTCAACCAACCCGAGATCGTGTGAACATCTTGCGACTCGGCAAGGAATTTCTGCGAAACTTCAGAGAATGGTAGTGGCGCCGTTGGTGTGACAGGACGCATTGCTTGCATCGCCGACGGCGACAGTTTCGGCATCGATACGCGCGCCAATTCCATCGTTGGTGCCGGCAACATCGTTTCGCCATACGTGTGTGCGGTAGTTGCCCATTTCTGATAGCGAAGCAAATCGGCCTTGACCATCTTTAGGTCTGATTCGCCGAGTGACGCGCTGCGATAGCGGACTCGTTTACTCATCGCAAACAATTTGCGTCGCAAACGAACACGCAAATCTTTCACGAGTACCGATGCGATGTACAGTCGGTCTGGTAAGTCGCTGTAACCGAGATCGACACGCATCTCACGAACCAATGATGAACTGTTGCTGTCCGAGTAGTCGGCGCGTTCGCGTTGCAACAGGTTCATCTGATCGGCGCAATATTGCGTCAAGGATGCGCCCGACAGCAACGATAAATTCTCGTCGAGAACAGCAGCGACCGGTGGTGTCGCATAGACTTCCTTCTCGGCGAACAACAGACGCGACATATCGTACGTGCGGTCCACTGTTTCCGCAAGATAACATGTGTGTAGACGGATGTGCATCGTGATGTATTCAGGATTGTTGACGTTGCCAACAAAGACGCTGCAGATGTTGTGACCTAAATAACGCGACACGGTGTCGCGTATGATCTCTGGATCGTACTGAGACTCGCTCAGCCACTGCCGATTCAGACGTATCGCCAACACAAACGAACCGAGACAGCGAACGTCGTGTCGACTCTCGTTCAACCACGATCCCGAGTTTGAACACTGTTTGCAACCTCCGTCCATCTCGTCGCCACCGTAGAACAATTTGATGTCCTCTTTCTCAGCGTCGTTGCAGTCTTGGAATTCGTCTTTCTGCACAATCGTGCCAGAATGACACACGAGAGGTGCATATTCGACACGACTGAAATCGATAATGTCGCCAAGAGTGATACGCGGTATTGTCTGTCGTGCCGGCAATAACAAAGCAGTTTCGAGTGCGTTGCTGTTTTCGTCTTCAGGTGAACCGACTGGCGTCGAGTTGGCGTGACGTGAAACTTCGTTCCAATTCGTGTTGATCATCGAAACGCTAAGATCGACGACAGTCGAGTTCTCACCCAACGCCGCCCGTTCGACGTCGACATAGCGTGGCACTAAAACTGGTATTTCGGTGCGTTTCAGGCACAGTTCGTCGAAATTCGCACCAATGCGATTCGGCGTCATCGTGAAGATGGTAAAAGCAAAGCCAACAAGTTGGTCTGCGTTGGACGTGAGTGGAATACACATGCAACCGGCGTACAAGCCAAGCAGCGGACCAATTGCCATCGACATGGTGACAGCCAAAATCTCTGCAAACGCACGTTGGTTTTCGCGTGCTAAGCCAGCGGTTTGGGTTGTCACGAATGTGGCAAACTTTTCGCTAATTGACGCAACCATCGCTGTGCGCGTTTGCGAACGAAACATCGCGCCGACGAGAGCGAGACGCGACTCTTCCGACACTTGCATTTCAGCAGGCATGCGCAACGTTTGATCAAACGTGTACCACTCGTTGGCAACAGTGTCGACACTCCAGTCGTACTGGTTCGCCACCCATTGGTCGAGCCCTTGCATGACCTCGGCAAGCGACTCAACCTCGTTGGATTTGTCGGCGATCGAAATGAGATCGCGGAGTACGTCTTCGGTCTGAAGCGCCAGGTATGTCTTTTCGTGGCGGCGACGCTTGCGAGTTTCTTCGGCAAACACACGCCGCAGGTCAAAATGCGCCTCGACCATCGGCGTCTTGAGTTTCTGACGCATCGACATCAGTTCAGCATACCGAGGTACGCCACGTGTAACCGGCGCCTCGCGACCAGCGACATAGAACGTCTGAAGTGTCATTTGTGTCAACGGTTCACCAACCGACTGTGCCACGATGATACCAATCGCATCACCATTCTGCGACCGTGCGAATATCAAGAACCGCTTATAGCGATGCAACACCTCGTGAAAGACCTCACGAGGCATTTGAAATCGCACGATCAACTGCTTGGCAGTCATGATCAACGACAAGTGAGTCAACGTGACAAAGTCGTGCTTGACTACTTCGTCGTCCTTCAGCCACATTTCGAACCGCTCGATTGCGTATTCGACTGGCATTGGTGTGCATCCAAGACTTTGCGTGCGTTTGTCAAGGTCCGTTTTCCATTCGACCGTGCAGTCGGCAGACGCTGCCATCGTATAGCCGCGATTCGCGACGTCGCCAAGTTTAGCGCACTTCTTCTGATGCATCGTATCGAATATGATGCTGTTGATGTCACCAGGTACACGAATCGATCCTCCGCTGTTGTCGTAGTCGGTAAGAGAACGAAATCTTGTCAGCGCTCGACTACACCGTTCAGCCTCTCGTTCGACCGCCTTTCGAGCGACTTCAACGTTTTCGCTGCACAGTTGCAACAACGCATCGTCTTTGCGACGAGTCGATGGTAGAAATAGCGCACTTTCAGAAAAGTCTCTTGCACTCATACTGAACGGCTCGCAAACTGTCGACATCAGAAAGCGTGGATCAATTCGTACGCCGCCTGGCCAAATCGAAACGATCTTGTTGACCTCGTTGCGAACCGTGCCGTCGGCCGCAAGTCGATGACTTTCGCAGTTCTTGGCCAATTGACGTTGCATATATCCAGTATCGCCAGTTTTTGTCGCCGTGTCGACAAGACCATCGCGACAACCGTAGTATTGATCAAAGAACTCTTTTGGCTCACAACCATCCTTATACCCCTTCTTGACCATGCCTCCTGCACCGGCCGGATACAATGGATAACGCAACAGATTCGCCGACACTCGACGACTGACTTCAACGATGTTCGCGACGTCCAAGTCGTCGAGTGTCGCGGCATCGTGATCGCATGGTCGCTTGCCATTGCTGACTTGTTGACCAATGCAGCCAATCATACTTCCGGTGTTGATGTCACTGCCTTTACTTCCAGCACTGACCATTTTCCAAATCGGATTCGCTAGTGTCATAGCGTTGACAACAAGCATGTGCACTTTGTCACGCGATCGGTCGCAAACTGACTGAATTCTGGCGCCTGCACGTGCACGACGTTTGGCAAAACTAAATGCCATTTCACCGGCGTCAGGGTCCTTCATCAGTCGACGGAGAATAACTGGGTCTTTCGACGTCGCACGCAACCGGACTTTTCGTTCGATCATTTCCCATTCGTGAATAATCTTAATCGACGCACGTTCGACGCCGACTTGCTTCTTCTCGTACGGTATCTTGTAGTAATCGAGTTCCTCTGGCGAAATTGCTTTCTCGTCGTCCTTCTCGACGTCGAACCGCATTCGATGATACTTTATCGGATCGAGAACACGTTTGTCAGAGATCGGCAGTTCGTCGGGTACCGATGGTTGGCGAACACCGTACATCGTGAGACGAATTTCGGCGTCCAAGCGTGGATTGTTCAGCGACAGTGCGTCATAACCGACTGAAAAGCCTCTGTTCGTCGTGTGGCAAATTGCCATCTTGCCAAGCGCCGCAATGAAACGACGCGCCGACAGTCGATTTCGCTCGGGATATTGACCAGTGGCGTCGTCTGCCGACTCAGTGCCAGTCGCCATCAATATCTTCTGCACGATATTGAGATGCGAAACGCCAACCGCTTGCTTGTTCAACGTGCCGTAAAGCAGTTCTCCGTCAACAATACACCACGGTATATTGCCACGATGCAATTCGTCTTTCTCTTTCTTGTCGAGTGCAATGCGATTTTGATCGCGTGCGTCTGAACGTTGCTTTGCGACCCACAACTCTGCAGCAGTCTGAGGACGTGTTTTCGGTGCCGGAGGTGCATGACAAGCGCCCAACTGACGAAAGCCGAGTTGTTGTGCCGAGAATTTGTGCGACTTTGTTGCAGAAAAGTCTGGCGGCAGAAACAGCGACGCCAACTGCAGACCGGTCCAGTAGCAGACCCAGTGCGGCTTGTCGCATGCAATGCGGTGGTACGAACCAACTGGTGGCGTGCATGGCAAAGACGAGTCGCCTCGCGCTTGACAACATTCAAAGTGTTTGTTGCACGGACGTTTGCAGCGCATGTCGAGTTCTTCGTGGTACTCGTGACACGTCTTGGCAGTCGACTTTTCAGTCGAGTTGGTGATGTGCGAGCCATTGCCTTTGCACCGAACCATGATCGCTGGTGTCGGTAACGACGGTCGCGCGTCAGCGTTCGACGATCGTGGAAGAACCCACGGACTCTTTCGATCGGCTTCGTTCCACTCGGGTTCGGCAGGAGTGTTGGTGATACGTGTTACGGCTGCAGTAATCATCGTCGTCGCTTCTTCAAACGTGTAGATAGACGATGGTAACGACAAGTCGAATGATCCAGTCAACGTGTCTTGCACTTGTGCAATGATTGACGACGACGTGCGAGGCAAAATGATGTTGGCACTCGGCGGCATCAACGCGCCGACCTCGGCAACTCCATTCAATCCTTGTGGAAAGTGCGACGTCATCTCATCGCCGTCGAAATCAGCATTGTATGGAGGCGTTGTCTGTGCGGTCATGCCACAGGTTTTCGCCCACCACAAGCGCACTGTATGCGCCATGATCGACACGAGATGCAACGAAGGCGCACGATTGAAAACTATTTTGTCGCCATTTTGCATTGGTCGATCAACGATTGTGCCAGTTGTACGTGCAAGCGGGTGTTCCCAGATCGGCTTATCAAAGGCCGTGTACTCGAAACGTTCTTTCTTGTTCTGATCCCACATATAGAACGACACCTTTCCACCGAACATGAGAATCGTCTCGTCGAGTGACGGATCGCTTCGAATACGTTGCCATAAGATCAACGGCAAATCGACAACGTCGTCTACTTTGTGATCTTTCAACGCCTCGATGATTCGGCGGACCGTTTTTCGTCGTCGTTCGGCGTTTTCGAGTACAACTTGCGTATTGATGCCGTTCAATGTCTCTGGAAACGTCCAGCGAGACGCGAACATGTACGGAACACACAGTTCGTCAATGTCGGTCGCTTCCGCTTCCGGCGTAATGACAGTGCGCCCTGAAAAGTCGCATCGCTTTCCGTTGAGGTACAGACGCATTAGATTGTCTTTGCCTTTTAGGTCTTCGACTGGTGCGTGGTGTTTGCCTTTGCCACTCGGACCACTCGTCACACCGGGACGAGGCGCCGACGATCCTTTCGGATGCCACTTTGCGGCATTTTTTGGATCGATAAGTTGGCATACATAATACTGCAACGTGCCGTACTCTGGCGCGATGAGAAAATGATCGGCTCGCGTCTTCTCGTACCAAAAGGAACCTGGGGCGTGACGCAAGATTGCCGTCGAATCGATCGTCGCGTTGACAAACGTCTCGTCGACACTCGTGCCGCGACCGCGCAACGACTCGTTCGCGACTTGTGGTATCGGTGCGTATGCAGGTCGGTCGTCGCACGGTATCAACGCCGCTTTCTTCTTGATCGACTCGTTCGTGTTGATGATAGCGCAGATGATCTTTGTCGATTCGTTCAACGATATGTTGTGCAAGCCGCCGTTGACTCGTGTCGGCGTCCAAATGTGTTCCATCACACTCAACACTCGACTGTCCTGTGCGTTGAAGAACTCTTTGATCGTCTTCACTGCAGTCAGTTTGGCGTCGCGAAGCACCGCTGGATCGAGATCGCCAAACACGCGAGTGTATACGTCGCCCGTCTTGCGGAACGGTCCGCGAGGCAACGTCGGCGCAAGAAGAAGTGCGACTTCAGGCGACACGACACTGAACATGTGTCGTGCACGTTCCGGATTCAACGACAGTTCTGTCTCGGTCAAACGCGGGTGACGTCGCTTGAACGCTTCGAACGCAACTCGTTGCTTTTCGGTTCGAAACGATTGCACGTTCCACGTGACAACGCTTGGAAAATCGATAAACTCTTTTGTCGAGTAACTTCGCGAACGCAACTGTATCTTTGGCCGAAACTCGAGAATCTGTGAACACGTTTTGCATCGACGTTCTTTTCCCATGCACTCTTCGCAACGTAGTCGATCTTCGCAGGCGTGACAGAACTTCTCGTTTTGCATCGCTTGTGTCAGTATCTCCAGTCGTTTGCGTCGGTCGTGTGGCATTCCGTTGAAGTCGCACGCCAACACTTCGGCGATCGTCGCTTCGCACTTTGCTCGTTTTGCCGGAAGTTGACCACAAATCCAGCAAATGCAACGCAAAAGTTGCGTATTCACTGGCAGATGCGAAAATGTAAACGGCGACGCAAACGTAGCGCCAGTGAGAAGAATGTGACCAGGGTGACCGGGACATGGACGTACGCCAGCCGGGTCGGGATTCAGTGCATAGTCGTAGTTTGCCGTGCCTTCACACGTCTCACACTGCATGCCACGATCAAGAGGACCGATAAATGGCGACAACGGGCCGACAGGGTTCTGGTAATGTTCCAAACACTGTCGGCCACGCGCGTCATGTGAAGCACGTGTCAAAATGCATTGCGACGAAGTCACGTGCACGACCGATTGCTTCACGATTTCATATTCGCTACGAATATCAAACTGAAATCCTATAACGGGTCGTTGTACGACGCGATTCGAGAATTTCGCCTCGTCCGCAGCGATTAGCGGACGAAGCGACGAGAAACACTTTTCAACGGTGTCAATAGAGGCACGTTTGAAAAGCGAAGCGCGTGCGGCGTTTCCCTCGATGTCGGCCGATGAATGGTATTCGCGACCAAACATGCGGCGCGTCGTGGCAGTCGCCTGCGCGCGTCTCTCAACAACCTCGCCAATAATCGGCTTTGGCGAAATAGTTTTCGAATCACTCATCTTTTAGTTGTTTTTTTGATCGGTCTAGGATTTTTCTGCGTCCGTTTGAGGCAGATGCGTATTTACGTGCACATCAAAACAATCAGAAACAAATGACCGCAGTTTACAATTTTTACACAAACAACCGATCTGACGAACAGATGCACAGCGATGTGATCAAAGGGCTCGTGCAATTGGAAAACAAATTTGGCAACTCGTGTCAATCAGACGGCTATTTGATTGACGACTCGTGCAACATGCTGTACGTGTCGCGGTCGGTCGACGACGAGAACTGGGAAATATGTGGAAAGTTGGAATACACGTTTTACGACCAAACTGAGATGAATGTTACGACAAAAGTCGTTGAGATACATTGGTTATGTGCAGACAGATGCGGTCAGGTGTTGTTCAATCGATTCAAAAGTTTGGTGCATGGGTATCCTCGAAAAATCATAATCACCTGCTCGTTGAACGAATCGGAACAGCAACAGACAGTGATGTGTCGATTGAACTTTTGGGTGAAAAACAACTTTCGCGTTGTTCAGACAACGTACACGACAAACGCCGACGAGACAATGAACGTGAAACTTGGCATGCAACTGGTGTTGAAATGAATGTTTATTTGTTCCTCTTCTTTAGTATGATCGTTTTCGCCGCTCGTCCATTGATAGTTACAAAATCACGCATTCGACATCGATAGAGAAGACACAAAACATCGTCTTCAAAAATGTACAACAGATGCAACAACTCTAGTTGAACGAGGTGTTTGTAGTGCATTTGACGTTCCAGATTGTTCTCGGGTAGTACATCATCTTTGTCCAAAAACTTTTCTATTTCGTCGACAGTTGTTGGTGGTTGAGTAAATTCGAAACTCATTTGATGTTGTAGTTAAACAAGTTAAATGATTGGATTTTTACTTCTGTTAATCACGGTTGTTTCCTGTGCTGACCAACTCTACCACTTCAATACGTACAAGTTGTACGGTTCGTTCAAGTTCAACATCAAACAAGAAAACCGCACCATTTTCGTCAAAGCCTTTGAACAATCGAATCTACCTTTTGGAAAAAACGAGTGGGATTGGGTCAGCATTTTCACCGCCTCTTGTCGTTTCGAGACGTTAAAGGATGCATTCACTCTGGCATCACGTGTTGCCAACGCGGAACTAACATTCAATGAAGCCGAAGATGCGTGGCGCGATATCTACACCGACAAGCCTCTTGATGACATTGTGAATAAAAACTGTTGATTATTTCAGATTTCTCAATTGCAATGATATCGCATCTGGAAAGATAGATGATGCGTTTTGTCAAATCGTTGGATTCAAAACAGGCAGATGCAGATGCCTAAAAGTGGCCATCGGTCGTGGTTTTCTTCCCAACGAAAACTGAAAAATGAGGGCTGTTCACAAAGGCACTTTAGCAGATGCCAAACATGACCACCGATGAGTGATAAGTTCCACGTGACCGAGAGGTCGACCAGAGGTCTTTCGACTCGAGTTGACGTGAAATCACACGAAAAGCGCATGCCCGATCGATGGGCATCTGCCAGGAAGGAGATGTGAAAAAGTGGCCATCGGTCGTGGTTTTCTTCCCATCGAAAACTGAAAAACGAGGGCTGTTCACAAACCAAAAACTTTTGTGTCGACCATCACTTGGGTGAAAATATAAAATCTAATACAGTCAAAGTCAGTTTGTGACGATTTCATTACTGAGGTTGTTAGCAGACGTCTACAGTCAACAGAACTTCTTGGTCGTCGGTCAGTGGACGACTCGTTGGTGTGTCGGTCAGTTGATGTTCACTTTGACAAAAATTAAAATTGTTGTTGAAAACCTTGTTTGTTGAGTCAGTCCACGCGTTTGGTAACATCTTTTTTTGAAAGTTTGTCCAACATCATATCGTCGGTTGGTTGGTCGTTGACTGATCGACCCTTCACTCGTTACCCAACATATAGTCAACTCGAACGAAATCGTGTCGCTCCCATATACGATCACGCATGTTATGAGGTCGCCACATGGTGATTGCCCAAGTGATAGTCAAGTCAAAAGTTTTTGGTTTGTGAACAGCCCTCGTTTTTCAGTTTACGTTGGGAAGAAAACCACGACCGATGGCCACTTTTTCACATCTGCTTCCTGGCAGATGCCCATCGACCGGGCATGCGCTTTTCGTGTGATTTCACGTCAACTCGAGTCGAAAGACCTCTGGTCGACCTTTCGATCACGTGGAACATATCACTCATCTACGGTGGTGTGTTAGCATCTGCTAAAGCGACTTTGCGAACAGCCTTTATTTTTCATTTTCAGAGGAGAAGACCTAATCATAAACGATGACTGAAAAATATGTTGTAACGACGAATGAAACTGGCTACACAGTGAAACGCAACGACGGCGCCAGTACGAACGAGTTTGGACCGTACATCTACAACGTCAGTGGCGATAAAGCCTCAATGTGGTTTTCATCAAAGGACGGTGTTATCACATGTCTACGACGTAATACAAAGGGTGGTGTCAAAGAATACAGTGGAGTACGAATGGCCAATTCAAAAGCGACAAAAGATGGTGATGTGATGAGGGTTGCAATTGGTGGTGTACAGACTTTGACACTGTCAGAAGTAGAGATCGCCAAATTCGAGAGCGATTTGGTACGGTACAAAGACGATCCGTTCAACTGTGAACCAAAAGAACCTACTGGTGGCGACGAAACAAATTCACAATAAACTACATTTTCAAAGTTTTAAAATTGACATCTGCTAAAGTGGTTTCTGAACAGCCCTCGTTTTTATTTTCGTTGGAAGAAAACCACGACCGCACATCCAATCTTTGGACATTTTAGAGTTTGTGTTTTATTTAATTTTCATCTTCACTGAATGCATTCAACGAAGGCGATGCAACGTATCCCGGATCACCACTCAAATACATTGGACTTGTCGGACTGAATTGTTGCGAATGCAAATAGCCACCAAACACATCGTCGATATCGCACAACATTCCAAACTCTGGAGATCGCACATGAGCGATCTCCATTAGATGCATCTCGTTGCCATTGTACTTTCGCTCGTGATGCCAATGTGCAACTCGATTAAACCAGATGCTCCATCGAATCTTCTCTGCCAACATTTGCGAGTCATACGCACCTTGATTACTCCATGATGCTGGAATCTTCTCCTTCCAATCGGCACACGACGCCAATGCCTGTTCGAGAATCGGCGCAAGCGAGGCAAAGTAGTTGCAACGCGCCTCTACTCCTGCAACAAACTCGTCGAAAATAATACCTTGTCGACCATCATTACCGGAACCAGTAGGCGAAATAATTGTCTTCCAAACACCAAACTCTTCAATAATATCCACTGTTGCACACAACACAGCATCAGCACTATTTGTAACATAGAATTTTCCACGAAACTTCAAACCAACATCTTCTACATCTGGAATTGCCTTGAAAACTTTTAAAATATTTTCAAACTCCTCCAATGCTGGAAACTCGCGCTTCTGACTTGCTGTAAACTTTAACGACTATACAACAATTAGAAACTTTCAACACCACCGACACACAAAACGAAACTTTCAAAAAACAAAATAAATTACCATTTTGATTTCAAATTGTTTTGAAATAAGTTTTCAAAAAATCAAAGTTTAAAATTGGCATCTGCTAAAATGCCATCTGCTAAAAGTGGTTTGCGAACAGCCCTCGTTTTTCATTTTTCGTTGGGAAGAAAACCACGACCGATGGCCACTTTTAGGCATCTGCATCTGCTTGTTTACATCTCATGCCGCGTGATTATAGATCAGAGATACAGTGAGTGCAATAGGTAATGCGTTTATTGCGTCTTCACACCAACGGCATCGGCAGGAATCGGCCAATCGGCAGCGCGCAAGTTATCAATTTGTTGTTGAGTCAGAGGCGTTCTCGAAATCATTTTAAGTCCACGGATGTGATATTCGTAATTGGAGACAAGGGTTGTCGTGCCATCAATGCGGGAAATCATGCCTAAACTATCGATATTTGTATAAGTGGCTCTCGTTGTCATTCAGTTCACTTAAATTGGTTATCTCGATGCACACATAAACGAATGATTACTTTTTTTGCGTGCCTACCGTTTTTCATTTTGTTTCAATTGATTGCACGCGCAGTCGCCAATTGGTTCAACGTTAGTGTTCTAACGGTTTGGATCGTGTACTTTGTGGTGTCAGAGTTGATCGAATCGAATATGTTGACACACAGTCCACAATTGAGACGTCTGCCTATTTTTGCCTATCTTGGTCGCGTTGTCATGCGAAGCGACTTTACTGCTGAATCGAAAAAGAAACTAAATGAATTGTCGTCAAGACAACGGCTCTACATGGCTGAGACACACGGCATCGCATGTTCACATTTAGTTTGGGGATACGCTGCACACGGCGGTGCGTTGCCAGATCATTTGGCTGACAAAACACTCGTGGTTGCGAGCGTTGTCTATAAATTCGTTCCAATTCTGCGCAACATCTATTCTGCGTTGGGTGTGATAAGTAATACTCGCGCGTCAATCAAGCGTGCAATTCGTCAAGGGTATTCACTTGCGCTGTCACCAAGCGGTATTGTCGGTAAGGAACTATCGTTGATCGCACCAGTGATCACATCAGCGTCTGACGACACAGCATGTGTACAAATCTGGCGACGTAGCACGTTGGGCTGCTTTATGTATGCACATCGATACAAGTTGCCAATCGTCACGGTGTTGTCACCCGAAGAGGACTATCTGTATCGAAGGTTCAATGTTGATAGTGGTTCCAGTTGGAAAGTGCTTGCGATTGGATGGTGGTTTGTGCGACCTTATCAACAAGCGTTGTGGCGAATTGGAGACGAAATTGAATCAGAAGGTGTTTGCAATGCAAGCAAACTTGCAGACAGTGTGTACGCGTCGTTTTGCCGTTTAGGCGCGAACGATTATCGCGTGAAAGTAAAGTATGCAATAGATGAATAAATATTTATTCTTGTCGTGCTTTTTTGTTTGATTCTGTCGACGAAGTTGCGACACTTGTGCTTATCGTGCCAGACGAACCGTTGTCGCCAAACGGCTTTTTCAGCGGCGGCCACAACGGATTCGTGTCAAGCGCATCCATGACGATCTCGCGACTTCGTCGGTCTCGCGCGACGTCGAAAAACGTCGGTTCCAACGTATTGCTAATTTCGACGGTTGACAAGTCGACGTAGACGTTGCGCAGTTGTTCCATTTCAACACCACCAGGCGTGTTTAGATCGAATTTGATCTGAGATTCAGGCAGCCACTTTGGGTCCGTGTCGATAGCAGCGCGTCGAAAGGCGTGATTCAACATCAATCGCAAGAACAAGTAGTAGTCAACTTTTGAAAACTTTCTCGAATCTGCTCCAACCCACTCGTTGTCTAATCCAATTAGTTTTGCAAAGTTTGTCGTCGCCTCGTAACTAATGAGTTGTGGAATCGTCGCCCAACCAAACAATCCATGACCGTTATTCAACACTTCTCTGTAGATTTTCGTTGTCCATAACGAAAAAAGATCGTTAGGACTGTCCATGATTTCGATAACTTCGTCGATAACGGCCGGTGTAAGGCGTCCGTTGCCGCCTTGTCTGCTAACTATCGTTGCTAACTTTTGATAATGCTCCGCCATCGGTGTGTCGAGAGAACGCACATCAGCCGATACGTTATTGACAGTTGATACAAACTCTTCGAGTCCGCACATAATCTGGTAGTCAGCCATCGACAACGAACGCGTCAAGATGAGACCGGTTTTCTTTGAAGACGTTGTGACATAATTTGTCAACTCGTCGTACGTTTTTGGCACGTTGATATACACAAGAAGTGGCGGCGTTTCGTACACTTTTGCTGCGTAAATCACCAACGGAAATGACGGCATGTCTTCAACTGCTGCGTTGTATTTCGCAATTGTGTTACGAAATACGACAAGTTGCTGTTCGTATTGTCGTGTTAATGTAGGTGTCACGTTGCCACCGACATCCGAGTTTTCGATTTGCGACTGCAATGTATTGGTGATGCGATTCTGTTCGCGCACATCTTCTGCTAAATCCGTGAGTTTCTTTTTGTACGTTTGGAATTCTTCACCAATCTGTTGACTAACGATGTACATCTCAACGCGCAACTTTGTCGTTTGTGCTTCTCGGTCAACAATTCGTTCACATCGAATGATAGGCTTGCAAAACGCCATCGAATTGTTGTCCAGCATTGTAAACGTATTGTGATTTTGCTGCGGCAAGGTTTGTTTTAGCGCCCAAGTTCTGTTGAACGGGCTGCCGTTTTTGAAGCCAAACAAGAGACCTGGTTGGCGATAGTCGTCGATGTCGTACACGTCGTCGCCTTTCGGTAGGTCTCGTGCGTAGACGTAGTATGGACCGCGCAACACTGGTTCGCAGATCGTTTGACCGCTTTTGTTCTTACCGCGCGGAAACTGAGGTAAGAGGAACTCGACTTTGGTATTTTCCAAGAACGAGCGAGGCACGCCATTGGGAATATCGTATCGAGCCATTCCTTGTTGAACCGCCAACTCATCGACAATTGATCCCATAAACATGTTTGATGCTCCTGCAAACGCTTCGGTTGGCAAGTAGTTGAAGAGATTTTGCGGTCGGTACACGCCGTCGTCGACGATTGTTTTGGCGTCCATCAGTTTGGTAAACTCGTTCGCTCGATGGAGATTAAAGACGGTGTGCCGCAACAGTTTTTGCGTACTGGGGTGTGACGCAATCGACTTGAATGCGCGTTTCAACAATGTCATTTTCCGAACAAGAAACGACGACGCAAATTGCATCTCCTCGTACTGTTGTTCTTTTGTCTCGAGAGGAAATCGATTGTTCAACAGAGAAAGCGCTTCTCGTGCACTACTTGCAGCGCGTTTTGCACGGTCCATCAACGTATTAATCGCAATGCCTTGCGCCTCTGCCAGTTTCGCTGCGTCAGTTCGCGTAAGATTCTCACACTTGACAATAATGCGGTTGAGTTCGACTTGCAAACGTTCCGACAGCCGAAAGTCGCAAGTTTTCGGCATCGACGCATACTGTTCCGACAAAGCGACTTTTTTTGGTTTCGAGTTGGCTATCGCCAGTGCATCAACAGCCATTGCGTTTGTTACTGTAGCGATCGCGTTTGTTGCTGCTGCCCTCGCCGCATCACTCGCAGTCGCGCCGACTAGAGGTGTTGTATCCAACACAAGTGTAGTAGCAGGCGGTGCTTCTGGTGGAGAGGCGTTGTAGTTGTCGTTCTTGAAAAACCGAAACATCATTGGCCACTCGAGAAGCATCTTGTTAATGCGGTCTTGATTTGTCAGGTAGATTGGCAACGAAGAGAGACGCTGTGAGACCAATAGGAATGCGGCTTGCGACTCGGTTGGCAAGTAGTTGAACACGGCACGTGCAATAAAAGTATCAGTTACAAACAGAACCGTTTGCTGAGGTCGTATTGCGTTTTTGACCGTGTTTTCCAGCGGTTTCAGTGTTGTTCGCGCAATGACTGCTTTTGCACGTTCACTAAACCCGCGAATAGTCTCAGTCATCTCTGGTTTGTTTGCGATTTCTGCAATTGTCATCAACACCGCAGTCTCATACAAACTCAGCGATCCGTCGTAGACTTGTAAAATGTCGTTGACATCCAAGCCAAGATTTGATGCGACGCTCTCGACTACTTTTGGCAAGTAGAACACTCTTTCTGGAAAATATGCGGCGTCCGGGGCAAACAGTTCCAAGATTTGCTTCTGATCGAGTTGAGTCCAAGAAGTCGCGAGTTTTGCACCAACGTCGCTTGGTATCGCGACTGCTGGGTTATCGATTGACAATTTCCAGTTCTCTTGCCGCAACTGTTCCAAATCAAAGACAAATATGCGCGTCGATGACATTGAATAGTTTATGTTTGTTTATTTTGTCGGTTTTAATTGTCCACTTTAGGCTTTTTACTCGCCGATGTCGGAGAAGCGACTTCGCCAGCCGTTTCAATTGCGATGTCTTCGAATAACTCGTAATCAAGTGGCTGCCATTCGAGTGCGTCATTGACAATCTGTCGTTTTGCGGCATCTCTGCCAACAGAAATGTAGGCCGACGAGAAAATGGCGTCTAGCGCATCTCGCGTCGCTGTCAACGCAACATCTCGCACATTTGTCATTTGACGACCACCATCCGTGTCGGGAAGTTTGATGTCTACTTCGAGTTCCCACTTGTCGTTTTCACCAAGCATGCAACGTCGCATAACGATATCGCAAACGATACGTAACAGAAGTTGGTACTCGAGTGAAGTGAACTTGCTTGGATCGGTGCCAATCCAGTCTGATTGCGTACCAAATACTTCTTGAAAGCGTTGCCACGTCGATCGCATCAGGTTGACAGCGAGTTCGTTCTGTTCCTCAAACAGTATCTTCTTGAAGAATGGTATTTTGTACGCGTCGACATCGCGTAGAAGCGTCGACGTCTCCTCGGTCACTAGTCGACCAACGTAAAGCGGTGTAACGCCGTCGATCGTTTTGTTCACCAGCACTGGAATTGTCGACACAAATTGTTCGAGACCGACGAGAATTGCATGATCGGCTCGCACCAACGCCCGTGTCAAATAGAACTGTTGGCGTGCAGTCGCTCGTGCGACATACTGCGTCAATTCTTCGTGTGTTGTCGGTAGTTTCACGAGTCCAAACACCGGTGGCGTCTCAAAGACTTTGACTGCATAGATTGTCGGTGTCGTTACACGCATTTCGTTGATCATCGCGTACGCTTTTGTAATAGAAGTCTTCAACACAGCAACGGCTTCTTTGTGTTGCTGAAACAAGTCGTTTGGCACTTTTTGCCCAGCAGGGATGCCTTGTATCTGCTGAGCCAAACGTACAACCATATCTTCTTCGTTCAGCACCTTGGTCATCAATTCATTGAAAGCCTTCTCCGTTTTGGCATATGCGATTCTTTCAGTAGGTCGCACAAAGATATTGTGTGAATATATATACATTTCCAATCGCAGTCGTCTCATTCCATTTGTTTTGTCGCGCACAAGTTGGCATCTCGCGATTGGTTGTGATATGCTCTTTGCAGAGTCGACAGTATCGAGAGGATGAAAGATGTCTTGCGATGCTGTGTCATTCTCATATTGCTGTTTGACCCACTTTGAATCCCACGGCGTACCAGTGTAGAAAGTAGTTGCAGAGAGACGTGGTTGTTCGTGATCGGTCACATCCCAGTAGTTTCGCGTGTCGACGTCGTTTGGCAAATCTCGCGCAAAAACGTAGTAACGACCACGTAGCGACGGAATTTTCAAAGTGTCGCCAAGTGAATTGATTTGTGTCATGTTGTTCGATTGTCGAAACGTTGCACTCGTTGGCACAACGAACGAATCAGAGTCGGTTGACGCACGGCGTTCAGCGATGCCGTACAATTCAGCGAAACGTTCTAGCAGTTGTATGCTAGATTGCGGTTTGTTGGGGCTTGCAAGATGTGCAACCAGATTTTGCGGACGGTAAATGTTCTCGTTCAAGATAGTTTCGGCGTCCATCAGTCGCGTAAACTGTTTTGCTCGATGTAAGCCGTATATTGTGTTTGAAAGGAGATTGTCGACAAAGTTCGGATGTACGGCAATCGATTTGATCAAACGGATAAACACGTTGTTTGAGCGCAAACCAAGTATCTCCTGAAACTCTTCCAAAGTACCACTGAATTTTTGCGGAATACCAAATAGACTCAACGCTTTTCGTGCCTTCTCTGCCGCTTTGATGTGCTCATCAAAGTCGCGTCTTGCGTCTTCTTCCGACGTTTTGCTTTCAGGATCGACAGTTGCAAGTGCGTCGGCTAATGTATACTTTTCACATTCCAATACAATGCCGTACAGGTGCGTTTGCAGACTTTCAAACACACGCCCATGCTTCAGCATAAACTTTTGCGCTTCCGGATGGTCTTTCACTTGAAAAAAAACCAGAATTTTGGTAAACGCTGCCACACTGTGTTCGAATTGGTCGTCTGTTCGTAGGTTGACAAACCGATTAGCAACGAATCGCATTGCCGCTTGATCCTCGAGATTCAAGAGACCAAACACCGCATTTGCGATAAAGGAGTTTGTCACGAGTGGCGACGTTTGTTCGGGTCGCACTTCGCTGCGAATCGTCAGCGTCATCTCACTTTGAATCTTTTTGACAAATTCCTGTGCTTTGGGCGAGACTATCGCAGTCAGGTCGTCGCTTTCCGCAAGTTTCAACAACACGGCAGTTTCGTATAAATTGAACGTCCCGTCAAATACGTTCAACACGTCGCGTCCGTTTAGTCCGAGTTCGCGTTCAATTGTCGCCAACACTGAAGGCGAATAAAACACGCGCGGTTGAAAATACTCAACGTCTTTGCCAAACAAATTAAGCACCGTCGATTGATCGATTTGTGACCACATCGACGCCAATTGTTCGCCAAGACTCAACGGGATGACTATCGCGGGTGACAACTCGGAAAGGAACCATGTCTCGTCAGACAACACTTCCAACTCATAGAGTATACGACGAAACGCCGCCATATTGTTTAACATGCTTTCATAAAGCAGACATAAATCTATAAATAAACATCATATTGATGTTGTTGCTATTTCTCTACGTTGTTTCGGCGTTTGATGAATTGTTGCGTCAACCGTCGAACATGAGACGCATTTTCATCATCACTGCAGTCGATGTACGCAGTCTGTCTATCGTACCGCATTTCATCAAACACTACAACGCCTTGGGCATACCGTTGCCGCATTTTTTATTCGTTCTCAACAGTCGAGTGGCTGACGAGAAGCACACACAATCGGTTCAACGACTGAAACGAATGAACGTATCAGTCGACGAGTGGATTGGACCATTCAGTTCCAAAGCAGCGTTGGTACGAAAACTGAGATCGATTCGATATGCAGTCAAGATGGACTGGTTGGTTTACGTCGACGTCGACGAGTTTGTGCGTTCTAGTAAATCAATTGCAGCCGTTATCGACGAAATCGAGAAGACCAACGCAACGCACGCGTACGGTCTGTTTGTCGATCGAGTCGCTGCGACTGGTGAACTTCGAAACATAACTGATGAACCAATATCACAACAATATCCGTTACATTGCAATGTTACCAAAGCGATGTTGCGCGCACAGATACAAAAAGTGTGGCTTGTGCGCGGCGACTTGCGTGCCGGCAGTGGTAATCACGGTCTACTCACTTTTAACGATTTCGTGCGACTGCAAACCGATTTCCCGGTCGATGCGTTGCCTCCTCCGAATACGATTAAAATTGCGCGACGCAACTGGCCAATCGACCACTACAAGTGGACAGGGGACGTGGTGGCACGACTGACCGAGCGCGTAAAAACCTATCGACAATCAAAACTACACACATGGCAAGAGTCGCAACGCTTTCTCGACGAATTTGGAAAACACCAACGAATAAATGTTACACGATATTGTAAGATTTAATCAGTAACTCCAGCCACCGCACGCACGTCGACACCACACTGCTTCAACGCATCAGTAATTTTTGTCTGCTGCACTTCCAACGGTGCGTTGTACTTCTGTTGCAAGTCTTTTCGCGGCGCAGCGACAACACCGTTAAACTTTGCACCATGCCATTCGATGAGAAGCATATCGATCAGTTTACACGCCTTCGGTCGACCGTTGTCTTTGACTAACGCTTGCAAAATATCGTACTCGGACCCCTCCACATCGAGTTTTACAATCACGTAATCGCTTGTAACTGTCGCACTGCGTAAAAAGGCGGCAAGATCAAACACAGCAACTTCGACACTTGACGTGCCAGGGCGTTCGAAAATCGATGACCCGAGCATGTTTGTCGCACGCGAACTAGTGTCGACGAAAAACTCTGTAACACCCGCACGTGCGCCAAGAATGCCTTGAAATGTCGAACATGTGATATTGTTATGCACCAACTCGGTGCAGCGTGCGTGTAATTGGTCATTAAACTTTGGATTGCCTTCAAACGCAAACACATGACGACACACGTAATCTTTCGTGTCGATCGATTTGATCGACATAGCAAGACCTGATTTCGCAAATCGCGAAGGAAACGCAAAGCGCAGCAGCGATTCACCACCTTCGCTTCCACCGTCGACAAACTTCAGACATCCTGGTGACGGTGTCTCTTTGTACGTCGTTTCTTGCAAAGCAGTGTAAATATCGTGCACGGCGTCGACACGGTTCGCGAAACTCTGACGAACCAAGTTCGCCACGTCGCTGTTCCACTCGAGATTGACAATCTTTGTTTTACCGGCGATTTGAGTGCTTGTTATGTGATAGAGGCCGAGTAGTTTGCGATTGACTCGCGACACCGGACGTCCATCACTCGCCGAATGAATCGCTGGAAGCATCAGAAACGGGTGGTCTTCGTTCGACCGAATCGCGTATTTGTGTTTTCCAAACGGATTCTCCATGCCTCGGCAAAACGACGTTATTTTCAACTCACCGCCACCGGAACACGAAACCGGTGGAACTGAGACGGGTTCAAACATCAGAATGTTGGACACACTCTTTTTCTCGTTGTAGTGCGCGTCGAGTGCGTCTGTGATATACGGCAACGATGGCTGCAGAAACTCGTCGTGGTCAAGCGCTGTGCTGTAAAGTACGGCGCCTTCGAGACGCAACAAACAATCGGTCAAAAAGGCGACTTGCGCATACTCCCACATGTGGGATACGCTGTCATCTTCGCCTCCTTCACTCCACGCATGTAACACAACTTTGCCGAGTTTGGCGTACGTCGCAAGTGCACGCCACACATCTGCGTTCTGTAGAGAATAGATGTATATACGTATCGTCGTGAAGCCAATCGATAACTGCCACTCGATCCACTCGAGAAGAATTTGCGTTTGAAGAGGTGACCAGTCGATGTGATCGTACAAACGTGTGCACACACCAGAACCAGTTGGCACCAAGTCGTCGCTAGGAAACGAGAACGGCACATTGTTGAACGAACTATTTGAGTAGAGAATCGTCACGATGCCCTTTTGCGACACGGTGCCACAATCTATGCCGTACTGGTACCAAAGTTTGATCGGTTCTGCCATACCGTTGTTCAACGGGCTGGTGATTTTGCCGCCACGCACATCGTTGGCGGCGCCGAGTTTCACGTCGACTGCTTTTTGCATCTTTCGCGACGCGCGACCAGACTTGATTTCGCACCACACGACGCCAGGTCGCAAACCGTCACAAACACCAATAACCGAGAGAAACAACGTCTGTGTATACGGGCGAACGTATGCATCGACCAACACGCACGGCGATCTTGCATAGTCTGAGATATGCATCCACTGACTACGTTGCATCAGTTCGGCATAATCGCTAGGAATCTCGAGACACGAGGCAAACAAAATAAAAATAAACGTGATCATTTTGTCTGTCGTTTGAAAACCCACTATAAGGAATTTTGATGACGATTCAGTTGCACAAGCACTTTTAGTGCCGCGCGTTTCAAATTGTAAACGTATATGTTTTGCATTTTTTGGCTGGTCGTGTCGTGCGTTGCCACTCGCGTCTATTACATACAGCAACGCACGTTCCATCGCTCGCCGATCAAGAACGATGCAAGGTTTAACATATTTAATATTCAACCGACGTTGTATACGCTGGACAAATTATCGCAACCTCGCAACTGTTCGGTGAAGAATAACTGCATCTTGATCGATTACGTAAACATGCTACGTATGATTCAGGTGGTGGCTAGCAACCAATCGGATTACTTTTACATGATAGAAGACGACACGTACTACTGCCCGTACGACAATTTGTTGGAACGCTTGTTGGAAACAAACAGCAAACTCAACATTTCGGCTCTCTTCACCGGTATTGGAGCGACTGGCTACGCGATCAAAACGTCATTGATACCAATGTTCATCGACTCGATCTATCTGTGGAAAAAGGATTTAATGATTCATCATCCGGCGCGATACGGCGTCGATCTGATATTTTGGGACAAAAAGAGTCGCATGCTATCGTCGTCGCTGTATCGAACAAAAGTACATTTAAATGTGCATCTCTACCAGGGATCGACACGCGCGAGTGGCGACGGGCGACCACAACACGTCTATGGTGCGTGTTTTGAACGTTCGTGCGGCAAGGGATACATCAATTCGTTTAATCACGCAAAGTGTGACGCGTTCGATCTCATGTCACAAACTGGCAATTGTGCGAGCAAAGGTCTGTTGCCTGTCGGTTACATCAGTCGGCACTGTATGCGCATATTTAATATTTCTAGCAGCAATGCGTTGATTGATAGAAAGAAGACTACATAGAATCGATGTATGCCGCAGTTTCTTCTCTGTAGAACGGCACCGGACTCACATCCAATCCATTCACAACGTCAATATATACAATGAACATTTCGATAACGACGTATTTCGTCAACCGATGTATCAGTTCCGCGTACACGTTCAATTGCAGATTTTGTTTGACACGTGTACACGAAGGCAAGTCGTAAAACGCGAGACATCGCTTGTCGTCGCTGTCGACAATGATGCAAGGTCCCATCTTTTTCCAGTCGACAAGCACGATCTCATTCGGCTTTCCGCCGCGTTTCTGCCATATTGAGTCGATGCAACCGCCAAGTGAAATCTTCTCGTGAATGATCACTGCTTCGGCTGCCACAGGTTCGTAGGTCTTGCAAAACATGTGGTAAAACGAAACGAAAATCGCAATCTCTGGTGTTGTCAACATGTCGTTTTCAACTGGATCGCCATTTAGCATCATTTCGATTGTCTTGTGCATCTCTGTACCGCGATCGCGATTGTCGTTCCACGACTTTACGATCGACGCCGCACTTTTAAAGTCCTTGTATTTGTCGTAGTTGTCGAGTTGATCCTGCTTGTAAGTGTCGTCGGGTTTGGCGCGAATTTTGTTGCACAACTTATATATTGCAGATGCAATGAGAAACGCCTTGAATTCAGTCCCCAGTATATCCTTTTCAAGACGCGTCGTGACCGAGTGATCTATTGGTCTGTCGCGATAGTAATACTGATGTTGGCCGTTGGAAACGTCGAGACGTGCGTGTTGTTGAAGCACAAGTTTATTCTTGATCATTTAATTTGACACTCGATCGCTGTTCATAGACACAAACGTTTTAATTTATGCAATCGAGCGTCTCTAATTCGCAAAATCGAGTCCCATATCTGCTGTAAGTATTTGATTTTGGCGCGGTGTGAAAGCAAAATCACGCGAGGTAACCAGTCGACAATCTCTAGCAACACGTACGGACCCAAGTCAAATCGACTCAGAAGCGTTAACGTAATATCCAATATCAGATTGAAGTAGAGAGACGGACGAGCCCATGCAGTTAGTTCAGCACTTTTGTGAACTATAACCTCGCTGGAAAAATCGTCTCGGCGCGACACGCGATACTTGAAAGTATTTTGCAAGTTCTGGTCATGAAGTATTGCCAGTTGACTTGAAATCGTACTAACGGGTCCGACCAAGACGAGTTCAGACTCACTGCACTTTTTTACTTGCCAATCAACCCCTGTGTTCAGTCGGAACGGTGGTTTCTTCATTGTTCTTTGTCTATACGCAGGAACTGAGAAGTTGGCATAGTCATACACGTAAATTGCGACATATGCACGACGTTGCCAGTAGTATTCGACAAAGTCTTTGAACGACCGGTCTCCATAGAATGCGTCTACCCATTCTCTAGTGCCAGAGTGTGCAAAAACCACTTCATACATCATGCGACGTTTGTTCGCGAAATTGTAGCGTATTGAGTGCCACGGCAAAACACGAAAATCGCATACTCCCAACACGCTGTGAATAGGGTGTCGATAATCGATTTCGATCGTTATGTCCAATCTGCTAGGCAATTGATTAATCAATGGTAGATACGACTCTAATGGATTTTCTAATTTGTTTGTCACAGATAGAGGAACGTGCACGAATGTTCGACATGGTGAAACTTTTTCGCCACGCCACCATCGATGCCAATCAAGCAAGCCTTGTTGGCGTGTATTGACTGCAGTGATAGTTGTACTTTCATCGTCATCGTTTATATACCCGTATAAATCGTGTTCTCCGGAACTCTCGTCAAGATTGAAATCAGACTGTTCCATTTCCACCGTGTCGGTGGAGTTTAATTGGTCCAAACATGCATCTGTCCAAACTAGAGGTTGACAAACACACCATCTACCGTTGTTCACGCTTTCACAGTACACCACATCACCAACTTTGAAACGCGATAAATGGTTTGGCATTGTGCCGCATGGTATACAATGTAGTGTGAAATTGGCAGATGCGACGTCGCGACTTTGCGATGTATGTTTGAGTGGTTTGTCATGGTAGTAGTAATGATAAGTGTCGTCTGAAATAACTCCACCCCCGAGTTTTTCCTTTATCGAAACGTTAGACAAACTCATTTTAAAATTTGTGTATTCAGAGACACAAATGTTTTATTTCACGATTCCAACGCCGTTCTCGAATTGCATACACAGAGGTCCAGATTTGTTGCAGATAATTGATCTTGGCGTGATGCGAAATCAGGTCCATTCGCGGCAACCAGTCGATAATTTCCAACAAAACGTACGGACCCAAATCACATCGATCGAGTAAAACGAGATAGATGTCCAGCATCAGATTGAAATACATCGCCGGACGCGCCCAAGTCGATTTTACCAATCGGTGATTTGAAATCAGTACGTCACTGTCGTCTCGTCGTGACACAGAGTAGTTGAACGAATTTGGCCAGTAGTGTTCGTGAAGATACGTTAATTGACGCCGCAATGAACAAGCAGGTCCCACCAAGGCAATGTCGATTCCGATATCATGCGCCTCCCAATCTTTACATAGCGGGAGTTTTGGCGCATCTGACTGTAAAACAACGCGACCGCCTCCTCTCGGAACTATCGGTGGCAGCGTCGCTTCACCAAAGAGCCGAACGCAGATGTATGCAGAGTGGTACAAATAATACTTGACAATGTCCTCAACGGACCGCTCTTCATACGTTTGCATCCATTCACGCTTATCCTGGCGTGCATACACCATCTCCAACCCTGCCGACTTTTTGTCCCAATAGAGGTAACGAACCGAGTGCCATTTCATGGGACTGGGGTTTCCTTTTCGCAACTCATCGTGAATCGTGTGATCGTAACTGACTTCGATCGACACAGACTGTGAAGGAAACGGTAGTTTTTTGATAAGTTTCGCGTATGTTTTGAGAGGTTGTTTCATCTTGTTTGTCACCACACGCGGTACTTGAATTTCGTCGTCGTCTGGTTTTCTTCCTCTTTTTCTGTAGTCTAGCAAGCCGCGAGGAAAGTCGTCGAAATCATAATCAGCACTGCTACTGTACTGACTGTCGTCGTCCTCGTCACGCGTCGAATGTGTGACCACTTCTTCCATTGTCGCGAGCGGCAAACACGCATCTGTCCAAACAAGAGGACAACAGTGACAGTCGCCACCTCCTCCACCTTCGAATCGACAAAGCAGAATGTCACCAACGTTGAAAGATAAATCGACGGGTGTTGTTCCACAATCGATATAGTGTATCGTTGGACTCAATTCAGTCATTTTATTGGCTCGTTTTCTTTGTGATGGCAGATGCGAATATTGCAGCCGCTTGTTTACAAGAAGCGATATCATTTGATTCCGGGACGTGACAATACGTTGACGTCGAGTGGAGAAACGATTCTGCCAGCATTGACGCGACGCGCGAATAACCACTCCATGTGCCTGCAATTATACATGGCGCATGCGCCAAGACAAGCATTTCCGCCCAAGCCCAAAAGTGATCACCACCTCTTCGCTGATCGAAATGTACGATCGGAATGATTGGAAACACAACTGTCACTTTTGATTGCAATCTCTGTCGCAATGCGCTTTTCGCAGTTGCAGAGTCAGATGCAATATATAGACGCGCGGTTGTGTTATTTTGCACAACCGCGGCGCAACTTGCGACGGTCTCTACTAAGTGTGGATTATACTGATGTTTCTCAGGATCAAGACCAAAGTTAATGTCCGGTTTAACGCGCCATCTGTCACGTATGTGTGCTGCAAACCACTTTTCTGACGACCGATTGCATAAGAAACACCTCGCATCGATTGGTCGGAGACCAACTTGATCAGTTATATTGTTTATGTGATGTATTAGTTCAGTCGTCGGACGAAACAGCAAACTGAATGCAGTTCCAAAGAATTTGCCGTAGTCGCGGGTTTTGTGTTCAGTGAATGTACGATGCTGCAAAATCGTTGCCAATTGATTACCACCAATGCGAAAGTTTGTGCAAACGACACGTTTTGTTTTGATAGTGTCATTCAACAAAGCGTATTGTTTCGCATCAAATTGATGCTCGACTGCATAGTCGCAGTGACTCGAGATGTTTGGTTGAAGCCAATTTATCATATTTGGTTGCCATATATCGCTCAATGGCACGGGAAACACGTTGTGAATTAGAAACACTCTTTGCAAAACGACAGACAGGTAAAAACTGATTGACAGACTTTGCACTCGGTCTCCAATTCCACCGCAGCCCGATGTAGCAATACAATTGTACACCAAATATTGACTTGTCGCTGGCGTACTTTCACGGTGAAATTTCAAATACGATCTGAGCCACTGTGGCTCAGCCATCGCGGCGCATAAATAAATGAATACCAACATTGCTAGTTTTAATGAGTCTCACGATAAACGTTTATTTTACAAAATAACAACTAGTTGCGCATATGCATTTGCGTTATTTATTTTGCGGTTCGTACAACAATTCCTTCGTGCGTTCGCCGTATCGGTACCACTGCTGCACTTGAGGTAAACAACATCGAGAAGATGCGTCATTTGTGCAATCGACACCACGCGCTGCACATTCAAAGTGTTCCAGTGCAAAGACGTATGCGGCGCCTGTCTTTGCAACTGGCGCCGCACAATAGCCACCGTCGCAAACAGCGTCGTTTGTGCACTGTTCGACGCCAGACAGAGGGCCGCTACGACAGTATCGTTCGTTTGAATCGATTCGAACAAACAGCGGTGTTCCTTCGGTCAGCCACGGCGTGTGTTGCGCCGCGTCGGCGGGAATCGTGACGATAAACGGTGCAGCGAGTGTCGCCTTATCTCCATCCAAAATCGTAACACCGCAGTCGTGATTACGCAAAACAAACGGTGATGCAAATCGCTCGACTTTGCGCGACGGTATGTAGGCAGACGAAGCCGCGTACTCGGGCGCCTGAAATCGCATGCCCGACTGAGTGTTGACGACCGGTGCGCGGTATTTCACCGACGACTCAAGTGAGTCGTAATGCGATCGCAATGGCAAGGCACTCTCTGTCGTCGGGTAAAGTGCCGCAAACTGAGTTGCAGGGCACAGTGTGGTTCCGACACCAGAGACAGTGATGCACTCGGCGTCAATGAGGCCTGTTGGCATTTTGTTGTCGCTTGCGGCCACAACGTGTCTGATAATAGCGACGATTGAACCAGTCGGCGGCTGTTCGAGTTCAGCGATCTGTTTCATCACCGACGATTGATCGAGTGCAGCGCGATTCAGACGTCGTTCGCGTTCTGGGCACACAATCGTTTCGTCGGTTTTGTGCGTTGCAAATGCGCCATGTGTGCCGTACACCATGCCGACCGACGCCTCGTAGCCACCACCGCGGGCCAACAGATAAGTGTGCGTGTTGACCGATGCTATCGTATCGTCGCGACGGTACACCGTCGACTGCGAAACAAATAGCACAGCGTCGTTTTTGTCGTCGTCGCTCGCACCGTCCTCGATCCACTTGGCGACTGGACCAATCGTGTCTGTGGCGACGTAGCCATCGTCGATACCCCACACGTCGCTGGTGCGACCGCACGCTTGTCCGAGTGCCGACCAAATTAACGACGCACAGCACGATTTGGCAACAGAATGCGCCGCGTGACCGTTCTGACCCATCAAACGCGCTTGATGCATCATGTACCACGCGCGATCAGCCCACGTGTGTCCTGTCTCGTTGGTTCCTGCCGTCTCGCCGTGGAAACATTCAGATTGCCACACGTCGCGCGTCGCAATGCAGCAATCAGTCTGAAACAAAGTGGGTACGCTTTCAGTGTCGATGTGAACGTTTTGCCATTCGACACTTCCGCCACAGAGACCAGGTCGACGTTCGCCAGTTGACGTGAAGCCACCGAAACGATCCATTGCGTACGCAGCGTAGCCTTTCTCGCTGGCATCAAGCGCTGAACGTACGCATTCTTCGTTGGCCAACGATGCACGCTGTCCACGCAACGACGATAACACCGCTGTTGGTGAAGGAGTGATGACGCGATACACACACGCGCCGTTATGAGTGTCACAATCGCGCGTATAGCCATCGAGAACATCACAGTCTTCGTCTTTCCAACACATTCGTCGGCAGCGACAGTCGCAATCAAATTTGAGTGATTGTTGTGACGTTACGCACAAGCCACTGGCACATGCGCCGAGTCGACAGTCGTCGTTGGAACACACGCGGCACGCAACGCCGTCGGACGCGTCCACGCACGTGTCAGAGGGTTCGCCGATATCACAACATTCAGTGCGTGTGCAGTTACTTCGCTCAATGCATCGACCGTACAAGTTGTCGCAACCGAAACACGAGCCAGCCGTGTCACAATCGATTGCCGAGATGCACGCCTTGAGGTCGCACAACTCGAGAGGACAGTTGACTGGTTGCGTTTTGAAGAAGACTTTGTAGGGCGAGCAGTGGTAGTTGGTGTCTGATTCGCACGAGATGAAGATTCTGATCGCATACAGACCAAATTCGGCCACCGTGAACTCGTGCTTCAAATAATCGCCGTCGATTTCTGTCGTATCTGGATCAACAAAGACAGCCACGTCGAGTGTACCAGGACAGTCGAGTTGTGTGATCTTGACGTGCGACAGTAAATTGTTGATGTAGACAACGACTTTTTTGTGCGTGGTGACATTGACTGTGTAGTAATCGTGATCGCTCGCAAGCAGATCGACGTCGAGAACACATTGACTGGTCGCACTTAAGATTTGATCCTCTTGCATGACGTCGAGACCATTATCGCACATTCGTTTCGTCGTTGGAAAATACCCTTCGAGCGTATCGTGTTTGTCGACACACGAGTCGACATGGCAGGCGCAATCGAATTCACGCGCACAGTCGGACGGCGAACCTTGACTCTTGTCGCATTTGTCTTGCGGCGGAATTGGGCCGTTGACGCCACCTTGCAAATCAACAGGGCAGCATTTAAATGCAAACACTTGGTCGGGATTTTCTTCCTGTTCTGCGATCTCGTCTGCAGTGCAGTACATGCAAACTCGACACGAACGCATAGCATCGGCGGGACCAAACGGTTCGCACGCAAAACACGGCTCGGTGATTTGGCACGCGTTTTTCAACGGCACACACGCAGTAGCGCCAGGGCAGTCGGAAAGCGTGTTGCACTCCTTGTTGTTGCGAGTACCGCCTTTGCAGCCAGGTCGCACGCCACACGCCGTTGACTCGATTGGCGCGCAAGGCGTCGGTGTCGGAACAAACGTTGTCGTCGCCGGGGTTCCAGTTGTCGTAGGAAACGGTGTAGTTGTTGGCGCAGTGACATGAGTTGATGTCGTTGGCGACGAAGTGGTCGCAACTTCTAGGTTGCAGTCAACGTAAACAAAACCAAACCCGGGTTCACTCGGGTTTGAATATTTACACAGGCATCTTTCTTCGCAAATACACACTGCGCCTTCGGTGTCGCACGGACCGCTGCACGAAATAGCAAAGTTGTTTGGGTCGATAAACGAGCATCTTTGCTGACCAATATGCGGACCGACTTCGACCGTCAAACAAATGCCACTGTTTTCGGTACCAGGTTGACCATCAATTGGGATTTGATTGGTACAAAATTCGTTCTCGCTAGTCAACGGTTCATCGAGGTCGTCTTGAAAATACTTTGCAGGACATGAGCCGCCGCACGATTGGTGCGTTGTCGTTGGCATTGGCGTTGACGTCGTGGTGATCAGAGGTATGTCTGAACACTTGAGAATGTGTTCCGATTCGTACAGACAACCGCAAACTGCGTCGCACGTGCAAGTAAAGGCGCCACATGCAGAGGTGGTGCTGCACTGTTGCATCTCCCACTGACGAGTTTGTGCATCGTAGACCCAGCCGAGACAGTTACCGTCAACAACACATACACCTTGTTCCGGTTGACTCGAACACTTACTGCCTGGAGAAACGAGTGCCAAACCCAACCACGTTGCAGGGCAATCGCCAACGCATGGATTCGAAGTCGGCGCTGGTGTCGTTGTTTCGACGCACTCGCATTGAGAATTTGCTGGACAACAGGGTCCTGAAACAAATTGACCACCAATCTCAGCGCATTGTGATGGCGCCATATCACCACAAAACGGAGACTCGATAGGTGCGTTAAACAAGCAACAACCAACTTGTTCGCACGTTGTCGCAGCGCATAATGACGGGGGTGGATTTGGTGTACCGCGCAGTTGACAGTCGAACAAAGACGTAGTCGTGCATTGTCCGTTGATATAGCAGCACGTCTCGACTGGCAAACAAGTCGAATTGCAATATGTCAAACTCGTTGTGCCGCCGGATTCTTCTCGTCGACAAATACCGACTGGCGTATCGGGAACGCATTCAACACCAGATGGTCCACCGAATTCACAGCAACCTAGAATCGGATTGCAGAACTCGTCGCACGCAACGTCATCTCCAGTGTTTGGTGTCCAGAACGCTTCACATTGGTTGTCGAACGGCAGGCACAGTAGTGTCTCGTCGTCGCCGGCAAACGCGATTTGCCAACAGCAAGGCGTGTTGATCATCGGCGTTGAAGTTGTGGGCGACGGCGTTGTCGTCGTCGGGACGAATGGTGTCGTTGTCTCACAACCGCATTCCGGGTTTGCAGGACAACACGAACCAGTCGAGAAAGTAAACAGACCCTCGGACGCGCTGTCGCAATCGCCGTAAGCGATACCGCTGTCGCACGTCATAGGCGACGTGTTTCGCATACAACAACCGATCTCTGGTTCGCATTGACCGTCGCATTTGCCATTAATGGCAAAAGTACCTTCGTTATTGCAAGTAAATGTCGAAGTTGTTACGCAGTCAAATCCGAGGTAGCAACACGTTTGAATCGGTTGGCATGTGCTGGTGCAATACACCAAATTGGTAGACCCATCAACCATTGCACACTGTTCTGGCGACAACACTTCGCATGACAAGGACCCACCAAATGGGCGTCGTTCGCAACACACTGGCTGCGTTGGCGCAGGCGTTGGCGGGGGAGTGATCGCAACGCAACGAGTTTTGTGATCGCCGTTGCAAACACATGGACAGTCGTTGTCAGACGCGCAAGGCGACCCACACAACGTGCACGCGCCATGATGGCGACCGACGGGAATCTTGCAGTGTTGAAAGTGGCACGTCGTACCCGCCTCAATATTGTTGCACTGAAAGTTTGGACACAAGACTGGAGGAGCCTCGCACGGTTTGTGACTTTCTTTACAAACGCAACTGCAATCAGCGTCGTTTACGCACTGTTCGTAACTGTCGTACTGACAGTGTCCGTAGTGTTGATGTGGAAATTGACGAATACACGCCGACGTGATGCACGTGTCGCTTGGATTGTACTTGCACGTACCGTCGCAAGGTACCGATGGCGGCGGTGTCGCGGTGCCGTATTCGCACTTTTGACCGGTAAATTCGCAAATACACGGTGTATCGCTATTACTGGTGCAGATTGACGACGAGTCCCACAGCGAGTGGCCACGATAGGCACTTGGCGCTTTGATACAAACGTCGCGAACACATTGTTGTTGATTGCTGTTGTAAAGATGGTTGCATTTCAACGCATGATTACACGGCTTCGGTGGCGTGTCTGGCACAGCAGTACACGTCGTTTCGCTGTGCCCCGAACCGCAGACGCATGGACACGGACTGTCTTCGCCGCACGACTGGCCGCCATATGTGCAGTGACTGTCGACGCAAGCATTCGTGTCGCAATCGGGGCGCAGATCGTCGCCGATCGTAATGGGGCAGTAAATCGACGTCAACGGACATTCGTATTCGCAAGATGAACAACCGGCAAAACCCTGGTGCATCTTGCAAAATCCATTGCAACAACTGAAACCGCTTATTTCACCACCTGTTGACGTACATAGCGCGTAGCCGGCTTCGTTCGTCGAATCGTAGCACGCTGTTGAATGGAAACACGAGCCAGTTTCGCCTCGTACAAAAGCAAATATAACAAGCAACAGCATTTGTTTAATTGTGTTATTAATTAGAGGTAATAGATGTGGCGCTTGCGGGTGACTTTGAACACGCATCGGCAACACATTCGTATATATACTGTGCATTCTTTTCGGCCCAAGCGGCAAGTTTCTCTGGCTTTTTTGCACCAGAGGCGTTGCTGATAATAATGTACGCTTCCAATCTCGGCAGGGCGTATTTGAGTTTCAACGCCCAGTACATCCATGCGAGTTGCAAGTGCGCCCTCGTTTGAGGCGAGTCGTAAATATCGACGCCAGGTATGTTGATGTGCGCCCACCGTGAGATTAACTTTGCACGATAGCCAGTATCCAGTCCGGTCTTGAATTCCAACAGTATCGGTCTATTCGTCTTCTTGTCGTAAACCAACATGTCTGCCTTGGTAAACATGTTGGCGGCGGCGTGAACAATCGGTACCTCACCACCGACTGCAATCCATTCCTTTTCACGTATTCTCTCGGCTATGGCCGTTGCAAACGGGTGTGGGTTGACAATCTCGTGTCCTTTTGCAGCGAGTTCAAGTTGCGCGTGTACTTCTATTCCAATGGTAGCGTTTGACGTGCTGTAATACTGTCGATTCGACTGCCGACGCGTTTTTTTCAAGATACCAAACGCAGGATCAAACTTGTCCAACAGTCCACACGGGTACTTGTGTTGTATAGCCGCATACTCATCGCGACACTTTTTGCATACTTCTACCAGATATTCCAACACACCGCAAACGAGTTCAAGCCTTTTCGAAGTTTCCTCTGCCATTTCTTTCGTCCGACTGTTACGATTAAATACTCGATTTACGAAATAAGAAGCGTCTCTAGAACTCTTGTTACACGCAACAATAAAACCCTCTATGATCTTTTTGTTACTTGTGGCACTGGCGCTCGCGACGAAGCCGAGTCATTTGTCACTCGTGTGCAACAAGAACGAGACGGCGACGAAATGGATCAACGGGGCGCTCGATTCACTGACGGTGCTTTACCAAACGCTGTTTGGCGGCTGGAACTGCAACGGTCAACTTATCGACGCATGCTACGAAGAAGCAGAGAAACTCGACGCCAGTACATGCATCAATCCAACCGATCCAACGTGCACTGAGGGATGCAACTTGGGCGACCAAATCACTGTCGACGACGAGTGTTGCAAAGACGAATTCGCTGCGCCGACTATGGATGGCGAGTCGATTTGCCGCACCAATCGCAAATGGGTTTCAATCGCGGTCGACAAACTCTACACGGCATTTGACGAATTCGACAAACAAACAACCGAAGGATACGATACTGCGATTTCTCTCTCATGCGCAGCCGAAACCATACTCACAGCCGTACTTGAAAGTCTCGGTTCTGCGTTTCTCGTCGACGGTGTTACCTATCGGCATATCGTGTCGCCACAGTACCAGTCTGCGTTTGCCGGTTCTGACCTCAGTTCGTTCGCCACTCGCGCGAGAACAGTGCAAAGTTTTCGCGATTGTCCACACAGCGGTGGCTGTCGCGACCACACACTGGTAGCAACGTACACGCTGTTTCGTTCGTCGGTCGATACGTTGCCGACCGGCATTAACCAACTGTTGTGGCCGATTTCCGGCACGCTGTCAAACTTTGACAAAACTCAGTTGCCAAGCGATTCACACTGTGCACAAATTCAAGCGTTTCCATCGATCTCTCCGGCAACGAATCTGGATTGGCGTTTACCGACTCTCGGGCATCTCGATTATGCGCGCGTTGTGCAGTCGTTCTCGCGTTGCAGTGGCTTTCCTGTTAGCGGTTGTGTACAAGGCTATCACGACCTCTCGATCAATCGCTGCTGCAACACGTTGACGCTGATAAAAGACATTGCAAAAACCGCCAGTCTTTTGCCACCTGGCGACGATGCAATCGTGTACTCGTTTGTCTACGTCGCACACTACCAATCAAAGTTCACGTACGAGGAGAATCCAACACGTGATAATCACGTCGAGGTGGATATTTTAGTCCGTACGGCTGCGGCTGATCAATGTGTGGAAAGTCAAGTCACTGGAACGACGGTGTTGTCGTTTGAGCCGACATACGATATCTTGTCGTTGACACCTAGCACGTCGCGATGCGTTGGCGGTCCCGATACTGGCAAAGCATGTAGTCGCCAGAACAAATGTGGCGCCGGTCTCGCATGCACTGCGCGTCCCGGAACACACAAGTCGTTTTGCTTTGACGGCACGTGGTGGAACGATGCGTTGCCGTGCGACGGTGTTGTCGAGTGTGGTTACGGTGAGTGTTACACCAGTGACGCACGAGGCAATATACCGTACCAACGCGTTTGGAACGAGAACTCGTGCGACGATTCATCGCGTGCTAACAACGTCTGCAACGATGCGAAATTGCGCGCTTGGTCGTATAAAAACATTGAAATTTAATCATCTCGACTTCGTTTACGTTTGTCACTACGTTTTTGCTTTTCGCATGAGTCACACTTATCAACATCGTCGGTCTCGCACCATATAGTGTGTTTGTACCGCGGGTCGCGAGTGTTTTCAACTGCTTCGCCGGTTGCCATCACGTCGTATTCCACTTCCGAACCAAAGTAGATCGGACTACCCGTTGGTAAGACGAGCGCGTTCGTGTCGAGAAGTTGCGTGTGCGGCGACATTACTGCACCCAACATTTGAATGCGCAACTCCATACCGCCGTTTGCATCTGCCTCGATATGACTGGCTTCTGGGTACAGAACGATAAATTGCGGTGGAAGAAACTCGCGATGACGCTTCACGATCTCGGCGGCCCATTGTGGAATCAACACAAACGTGAAAGGCAAGTCGTCGACCATTACGCGTTGACTCGAGTCGACTGAAATGAACAACGTGTTTTCAGTTTCGTAATACTCGGCGTCAAAAGACGCGATTCTAATCGGTAGTTGCATTTCGTTCAAATTGCGCGAACGCGACGAACCCAAGAAATTGCATCTGGGTGAATAGCGAATATACGGTGGTTGCATATTCGCCATCAGTTGGCGAGACGCGTGTTCAAAATAACTAGTGTTGCGTTGCGTCAAGTTCGGTCGTTCATCGAATGTGACGTCGTATCCAGTGCAGTTACAGTGAATTTTCTCAGGATTATTTACGACGAGAAGCAGTGCGTCGAACTTTGCCGTTTTCATATTGGCTGTCATTTTTTGAGGAATCTGTTTTCGATTTTAGCAGATGCGTGAATCATACGTGTACACCAACTCAAATATAAAATGAAGTTTGCAAATCAAGTGCAATGTGCATTGTGTCCCGCCAATCTTGACAAGTCAACAACGCTGCGCTGTCCATCTGCTATGTGTCGCCAGCCGTTGTGTATTAAGTGCTTTACCACGTCCCGCAACCTTATTTGTTGCGAATTCTACACTGGCGGTGGCCTACCGGGTTGCGAACTGACAGTGGCGTTTGGCAAACATCGGAAACCGACGAAACAAGCGCAAATTACGGCGTACAACAACACTCAAAAAAATTAAATTATGACTTTATATCAGACGCGTAAACAAAAAATTGCAACGTTGCAGAAATATCGTTTTTTCAAGGTATTGAAAGAACTCAAGCCACTGAACCACAGCGTATACAGCGTACTACCACATAACAACACACCGAAAACGCGAGCGTTTTGCGACTCGATAAAAAACCTATTGTACGGAAACCCAACCACACCGTTTCTGCAACGGTTCTACAACGTGACTGTCGATTGCCGCACGATGGCTGACAAACAGAAAACGTGCGAGGCGCTTTGGTCCGTGCTACTGGTGTTTCTTCGTCGCTTACCATGTACGTTGCGCACGCACGTTGCAGTCACATCAATTGCAATTTACGGCGACTATACCGAACTGGCGCACGCATTTTTAAACTCGCTCGATTTTGAACCGATTGAAAAAATATTAAATGACTGATAAATTGTTATTTGCCGGTGACGAGCCGTTTCCTCGAACAGGACCCATGAAGATTGGTTCGCCTGATTTTCGAACACGTGCAGTGCTTCTTGTCGCAGGCAGTCGTCACTACACCAACCGAGAACACGTTTTTCGCGAAATCGACAAGTGGATTGCGGTGCATGGGCGGCCAGCGAAACTACTCTCGGGCGAATGTGCGACTGGTGTCGATTTGCTTGCCAAGATATACGCACAACAACACAAAATCGAGTACGAAGGCTTCCCTGCGAAATGGGCTGGTTCTGGGCGACAGCGACGTGCATGTGGACCAATTCGCAACGCGAAAATGATAGATTTGTGTACGCATCTGCTTGCGTTTCCGTCGACACAACACAGTCCAGGCACAAACGACACGATTCGCAAAGCACGTCTCAAGCATCTACCGGTCACTGAAATAAAAGTCGTTGTTTAATTCTTATCGTAAGTCGGATTGAAGGTTGTGTCCGCTTCCAAACAACGATAACACTGTCGGAAACGTCGTTCTGACCGACACGGTGGACATACAATGTGCTTGCCAACCTCGCACAACGAATACTGATAATAAATAGCATTGTTACATACAGAACACTTCCACTGCGTTGGACTCCACACGAATCCACGCGCGTCGACCTGCTGTTCAAGCGTCGTTGAAATGTTTTCAAACTGTTGCATCCGCACGTGTAAAAGATTAAGTGCGTGATCAGTGGCCGCTAGAATGTGCGCATCTGTAATCTCGTAACCACTGTAGTAATACAAGCGTCTGTAGTGGCTTTCGATCGCACGATCCATCGCAACGGTCTGATCACGAATGATAGCCAAATATTCCACGCGACGCTTTCGTTCCTCGAGTGAAAATTCACAAATCGGTTTTTTGTTCATAATGAGTGAATATATTGTTAATTCGTGTTTTTCTGAACTGAATTGGGTGCGCGACCAGTCGACTACAGATGGAGTGCATATTCATCCAGACAACGATTTACTTGTAAAGTGGTTCGTACAGACTGGCGTCCGCGGTTCTCCATTTGCTGTGATGATCGCGACGTTTGCAAACAAAACAGAAGCGACAGTGTGTAATGTCAACCGAACAGATGTGATGAACGCATTGGATCTATTTATGGCGCAGTGTGGAAAACAAAAGGCTGTGACAAGGCCAAAAACGTTTACAAGAAACCTAAATAAACAATGACTTCACCATCGCTCTCGTACGATGACAAACGAACTGGGATTTTTTATCGTCGCACTGATACTACGTGGGCGATGACGGCGGTGAAGCGCTCTAGTAGACAGTTTGAACTCGACGCATATGCAGACATTATACACGATCCAGAAATTAAGTTTGGTACGGTGGTTATACTCGTAACAAACGCTACAGCGTCTCGTTTTCAATGGCTTCCGCCGCATTGTTTCGAAATACGAATCGCGTTTCGCCTCGGGACACTAGCAACACATTCTGCTACGCTGCGTATTCAGGATCGTGTGGGAAATGTAACTAATCATGGTGGTATCGATCTTGAATCGCCTCGGTTGAGGATGATGATGCATCTGTTCGACGACAAAGAGATCAAACAAGTCGTGCGAACGGTGCTGATTGTTGAAAACGCAATTCACTTGTCAATTGGCAGGAACAAACTGGCTGATGTTGTTTCGACACCGCGAGACGCAACGTCCTGTGTTGTTGGTTGCTTCTATGTTTGTGGGTATTTTGTTCGAGTGGCGCAGAAATCAGGAATCTGTGGCTACAGTGAATTTTGCGTACTGACACTACCGTGTGCAGATGCCGAGGCTGTATACAGAAATTTGACTACTTCGGTGGCAGGTACAGTCAAACTTCTTCCACCTGATCAGTGTCTCGATTTGCCTGGGAAAGGTGCCGATTTCACCGACATTTACCCCGACCCGCGCAAAGTTGCGATCAAGTGGCACGGTATGGCTAGTTTGCGACCGCCGCGAACGCATGCGTATATCGTCGATCTCGTGTTGGTGCTGCACAACTATGGATTGGGGGCTTATGTGATCTTGGAAATTTACGACTGGCTGCAAGAGGAAGAGATAGTGCATCACCGCAAAAAGATAGCGCTAATTTACGCCGTGCAGAAATCGATTCGTTCAGCGATTGGTGTACGTGACTTTAGATTTGAAAACGCACCCGATGTACATTAAAATGTTTAATTTGGTAACTTTTTCCACGAGTCGGCCGCATCGGTTGGAACACCGATGTATGCGTACATCGCGCATCTGTCTGGCGTCAAGACGGCAGGCACCATTCCGCCAACTTGATCAGTTTTTCTACCGCATGCCATCGGATTGTCGATGCTTCCGTTTTCCAGCAGACCAGTCGGACGATGAGGCAAGCGTTTCGCGATGCATTCGAAACATCGCAGTTCTTGCCAATCCATAAGACAGTTTGATTTACGCCACAGTTTGCAGTCGTTTCGTTTACAGTCGCCACACTCGTAGATGATAATTGCCGTATCTTTATCGCGAATACTCATTTTATTCGTTGTGAAAAAAATGCTATTCATATCCGTGCGACACAACAAGTCGAAATTGGCATCTGCACAAATTGTCAAATGACTGCAAATATTGCACCATTGCTGTTGGTTGGATTAACAAGAAAACTGTTGGTTGGCAAAGAGTTTCAGTTTGGTGAAGACTCTGACGAAGTCGAGTGCCTCTGTTCAAGTCCTTATATCGACAAATTTCACTTTTGCGATTACAACTTGCGATGTGGTTTCATTTTTGTGTATCGTAAAGTTGGCCAGTCACGAGTGTTTATCACTTCAGTATACAAATATCCAATACGTGCTGCGTTGAGTTATTTACTTCGTACTTGCAAAGGAGACTCTGTTTACGGCACTGTTGAGTGTAGATTACTGCAATCCAATGTACCTTTTATTCGCCAAGTGTTCAGTAATCGCGTGTTACGCGGCGGACGCATCAAAATGCAATTTAGCGATAACAAAATTGACGATCAGGTTTTCGACATTTGGTGTAATACTCCACCTGTGCAATTATATTCTACCACCAAAGACGACGTCTGTTCGCGAGGGTATACACAGCAACAATTACTTTCTCCGATGCGTTCACTAGTTATACATTTGCACGGCAATCAAGACGAAGAACTTAATACTGCCACCTTTTTCATGACTACTGAATTGCATAACTTTTTCAACAGTGCGTCGTCGCGACGAGACTTGGTTTTCAACGGGTTCACACCCAGTGATATACGAAACTGGCAAAAAGGTGTGTTTTCGATTCACGCGACAGACGAGCGTGTAAACGAGTATCTAAAACAAAGTGGAGCAAACTCGTTCGAATCTTCGTTTTCCGGAACGTACTGTTCGATGAACATCGATTTGTTTAAATTGCCGATCGACATGAAGTTTAACTTCAATACGCTCGAAACAATCGGTACACAATTTCATCTATTACCTTTCGACGTTGCGAAAAAGACGTTTGAATGGGACATTAACGCGATGTTTCGATGGCATTGGAACTACAACTATCTGGTTGATTTGTCTTTCGTATTTGGGTTGAAATTTCCACCGTACATCATGTTGGAAATTGTCGACTGGCTCTCTTACGTACGATTGCATGATCATCGAAAGAAAATAACACTGTTGCACAACATGTACAACAGCATGCATCGCGTCAAGTTCAATGAAATTTAGACCGTTTGTGTAAACGAAGACGCATATTCGTGCATATACCAGCAATAAGACGCCAACAAAACTGCGACAACTACATGTACCGTAACGCCAATACTAATTGCTGTGGCTACGGAAAACGCAGCGAGACCAAGTGCGATAAACATGTACCAAACAGATGCCTGTCCGTATTGAAGCCGTTTAATCAAGTGGTCGGCAAACGTAACCACCCGAGAAATTGCCAACAAAACAAGCGAACCAATCAATCGATCGTTTTTCGTTATACCACGCCACAACAAAGCGGCTGTGACCAGTTTCGTTACAGCTTCATTGAACAGAGACACGTTACGTTTGTAACGAAACCGATCGATTCGAGTTTGAATCTGTAGTTCGTAGATGTGTGTTAAGATGTACGTATTGTCAAATTCCACATACACTGCGCAGACACACAACGCAAAAAATCCAATTTCAGAAATCAAATTCATCATGTTGCATCCGCCACTACAATTAGTAAAAAATGAGTGAAGTTAATTTGAAAACGGCAAACGAGATCGTTGAAGGAAATCCTGCGATGGTGACTGGTTCGTTGAAGATGGGAACGTATACGTTCGGCAAACACATCGCGCCAGCGTTGGATGTGTTAGTGCGACGCAAGATTCAAATTCGTGTCGGCTGCGCCAAAACTGGTTGCGACGCGGAAACGCAGAAGTTTTGCGTTTCCACTGGCTACACGAACGTTCTCGTGTTTGTGCCTGCAGGGGAGAAGGAAGAGAACGTGTACATCGCATCGCCATTATTTACAGTAGTCGTTGTACCGGGTAGTTTCCCTGACCGCGACCGCGCCATGCGCGAGGGACTCAAGAATCCGCCGATTACCGCGTTGTCTCAATATGGATCGGCTGGCAATGCAGCGATGGCAAGTCTGATCACGGTTGCGGCTGCAAATGGCAAGTTTGGTGACGCATCTGTCAAAGAACTCGACGGATGGGCGGTTGCCAAGTATGTTCGCAAGTACCTCGACGAATACGATGAAGCTTTGCAAAATCTCGTGTGCGCCGCCGAGGACGACAAGAACGGCGCGACGCAATAAATCACCACACTTGGCTAGTAAAGTGAATAAACGTATCGGTTATTGCACTGCTAAATTGCATGTTTTGTTGCATGTCGTCTCTGCTTTCGCGTGTAAAATTGCAATTTTTCAACTGTTACGACGAAAGTAGTTGCAATGCCGGAATAAATAGAGATCACCACTCCTCGCCAAGCGATTTTATTACATCTAGTTTTCTTTTAGCACACTCATCAATTGCCTGCATGTTTTCGAATCGACGCCATAGAACAGGACAGTCGTACTCCTCGCACTTGATGCTAGTGTACTGATGCTCGCAATCGGCACACTTTTGACACTTGCGCACGATCGCCGCCCGTTCCTTCGACAGATGTTGTTCGTCTAGTGTCAGTTGCGAAAACGCCGCCATCAGACGATCTTCGTGCTTGTCGCGATACTTTTCCATGCACGGTTGACACACCGCGCCACTGCGTCGATCCTTGAGGAACACGTTGCACCCCGCGCACTTGGCGCCAACTTCGACGTCACTCATCAACACCGAATCGCGTTTGTGATGAACTTGTTTTGGATAGCGAATTGTCGTGTGGACGGTAGGAAAATCCTTCTTGTCTCGATACTCGGTAAAGTCGTACTTGCGACCATTAAGCGACTTTGGTGCGGCGAAACCAGTGCGAGAACCAAAAAGGTACTCGCGAGTGATCGCCGCTCGTTCAGTGTCGTCGAGAATGTCGGTGCGGTGTGCAGTGAGAAGCGGTTGAAAGATTCTCTGCAGAACCGGCGCGACGTGCGTGTTGAGATAGTAGTTGGCGTCGACAGGAACGCCGTTGCGAAACGCGTACACCGGGTCCTCGCCTCGTTCCGACAACGGTTCTTCGCCTTTGGCTATGATGTACGGCAACCGATCACCCGGTCGCGGCGCGCCTGCCTCGTTTCGTCCGCCGGCGCGAATACACAACTTGGCAGCGAGTTGAACATGCACTGGCGCCGTCTGACCGTTCTGTGTATACGCCTCGATGTAGTTGCGCAACTGTTTCGTCTGCACCAAATCGTACAAATCGGCACGATTTTGCAGCAACGGTTGAATCATCTCTTGGTAGATGTACGCGGTGGCGCGACGCATGTTTTCTGGCATCGAGTAGCGCTGGTCGAGTAGAATTGCCAAACACGCCTTTTGACCTCGCGCGACAAACTTGGTCGTGTCGCGTTTGCCTGCCTCCATGCCCGACAACGACGGTGTGTTGTCGCCTTCGAGTTTGCCCTTCTTCAACACGCGCTTAATAAACGCGTACTTTTTCTTGCCGACTAGCAGAAACGCCAACGCCATCTTTTCAAACTCGATGCGATAGATGCACGCATTGACATCAAACTTGACGCCGTAACGCAAGTGCATGTGGACCGAAATGAAGTCGGCCAGCGCGGCAGAAAACTTGGCGACAACCATCGGATCGAGACCAGTCCAATAGCGGATCATCACAGAATCGGTATCACCGTAGATGACGCGCGCTTGTGCGTCCGCGTCGAGATCAGACGCCTCTCGACTCGTCTCGTCGACGATGATCTGTTGTCGCGATTTGCTGTCGGCGCCCGGTTTCCTTTTGACGGTCTCGGTGTCGAAAAACGCGTCGAGAGCGACCATTTGGCGTTTCGCAGTCACAGTCGTCGTACGCGCCGCACCGGACGCACGCATTTCCATCGGACGTTCTGTGGTTGCTTTGCGAATCGCCGCGATGTTCTCGAACATCGTGTCGACGACTTCGGTACCTTTTGGCAACTTGACCAACAGACTGTTGATGCCTGGAAACGTCATCATATCTTGCACGATCTTGTCGTCTCGCGTTATCGACAAGATGTTGTGAACAATATCGCGTGCAAGATAAATGCGACAACGGCCAGTGCCGGTGACAGCAGCAGCGATCAATGGTGAATAGAGGAACGACTGTGGCGAACCGTACAAGCCGTACAACGAATTTGCGACCAGTTTCAGACCGTTCTGACGTTGATCGTACACCTCTAGCGATCGTTGAATTTCGCTAATTGCGGCGAGACGTTCCGGCGTTTGTTCTTGTTTCTTGTAGTCGGCGACATCGTTGCCCAGTTTCTCCATCAGATTCTTCACCTCTTTGCGATTACCCAGATTGAATCGCTGAATATCGGGCAACAGACCGTTCAACACGCCGTGGTTGAGAAACGTTGTCGCATTCGATGGTATCACTTCCTGATACTTTGCCGACTTGACGTTAACGTCGGCAATCCTGCGTACGATGGTGTCCCACGTATACGCGCCGCTCGCAACGAGGTAGCAAAGGTATCGATCTTTGCGCAAGTCGTACGACCGATCGACAATCGTCGCACAGTCCATGTTTTCGGCAACTTGGCACGATGGATACAGCGAGTTAAAGTCGAGAGTCGACACACACATGACGTACAAGCCGATCATCGGGTCCAACACAATCGCGCCTTCGTATGTGCCTGTCTCGAGACGTCGATCGCGATCCGTGCGAGTGTAGTTGACGCAAAGACGATACGTTCCGGCATCGGGAACGCCGATATGTTTCGCCGCCTCTGGAATAAACAGACCACGTTGTCGATTCCAGCGGTACATAAGCGATTTGCCTTGAATACCCATGCCTCGAGTCATCAACATCGTCAGCGTGCAACCCGTAAGACGCGCCTTTTCAACCAGACCGAGCGTCCACTTTTGCGACATGTCGAGCCGATGAGGCAGCATCGAATCCTTCAACACATAACGCTTCAGTTTCATGCGACCGTTGGCAGTTTCGTGCAGAAAGTTAATATCGGCTGGCGAGACTTTCTCCTTGTGGTCGCCGAGAAAGTGTTCCGACAACTTATCAAGCGAGTAACTCGACAAACGAATGCCAGGGTTGCGTTTAACCAACTGATAGATGTCGATAAACGCCACTCCTTCGGCAACGACTTCGTTGGCCTCGTGACGGCCGTGCGCTGTCGACTGAAAATTGCGCGGTGTGATGCGGAGTCTCGTACGTTTCTTCTTGCACCAACAGCGTTCGAATTGTGGCAGAATCCCCAACACCTCGGCACGTCTCTTCAAGTACGGAAAGTCGAAATTGTGACCGTTGAACGTCATAAACTCGTCGGCTGACAAGAGTTCGAGAAAGTAAAAGTACGCCATTAACTGCGTCCTTTCGTCAGGAAAACAAAGCACGTGTTCGTCGACGTCGGACCGTTCCACGTCTTTCGAGACTTGGCCAACGCAAAACACGACGTTGCGCCATTTCTTCTTGCTTTGCAACCGCACTGGCAAAGGAATAGCATTGCCGATGTTAAGTATCTTTTGCACGTCTGGATTCGGAAACGTGTTGTTCGGACCAGTTTCTGTCTCGATATCAAACGAATTGCGAATGCTCTGTGCCACAGTCGCTTGCATCTTCTCGTCATTGACCGGTACAATATTGTGAAAGTCGGTCCAAAGTTCGATCTGTTGCAGCGTCTCGGTGTCGAGATTGTCGCGATAGTTGCGACGCGGTATAACACGACGCACGTAACGTTCGCGAGGTTCGACGCCCGGTGGTGTGCGATTCAACATCCACTTGCTATCAGGAAAGCCCGGATGAAGACCGTCAGCCGAGTGTGCTTTGTTATTGCGCACGTCTTCGCGATGCAAATCGGGAGAAATTGCGGCCGACTTGGTGTCAATCTCGACCCATCCGCATGGCGTGATGCGACTGTCGACGCAAAACCGCAGAATAAACTCGATATCGGCATCGCAAACTTTGAGAGGAAACTCCTCTGTCAACCGCGAGAGAATGCTTGCAAAAGGCGATCGCACAGTGCGAAGGTACGTTCGCGCCGTGTCTTCAAATTCGGTTTCGATCTTTCTTTGCAAGACGTTGTGCGCATCTGCCCCGTAATGCAACGGCGATAGTGTTGCATCTGCGTTTGTTTCCTCCATTTCCACCGGATCGTCGCCGTTGCGCCATTCGTTGCCAACAGTTAAGTCGTAGTCGTTATCGTCTTCGACCTCAACGTCGTCATCTGCTTTGTCGATCATGCCAAACAACTCGTCGGCGTTGTCGGGCAAACTGTTGAATATTGCGCGATCGGCGTCTCGCGCTTGTTGGTCTTCTTCGCCATATGTGTCCATATGCGCATCGGGGTCCTTAATCCACTTGTCAAGCGTCTGTTGCGTTTTGTCCAACTTTGTCGCATCTTTCTGCACAACTGAGTCGTCTTGCAGCGTGCGCGCTTTACACAACGCTTTCGCTTGTTCTTCGATTGGTAGATGTGAATTTTTGCCGTGCAAAAGCGAACGTGCACGTACCAGCAACGCTGGACTGTAAAAGTAGACTTTCAACATCCACCTCTGTTCGATTCCGCGATAACCGTAGTCACCACCGGTACCACGCATAATCGACGCAGGAACAATCTCGTAACCAACGACAGGCATCGAGCGAGCGTCACGTTTCGCGCGTTCGATTCGCGCCGATGTTGCTGTCACTCGCTTCACTTTGCCAACGATGCCTTGTATCATGGCCTCGCGTTCGGGTACAAACTTGCGTTTCTTCTGATCCGTTTTTTTGCCATCAAACGCCAGACTCATCAACACGGTGGCGTTGATCTCGTTCACCAGTTGCCGAACGTCCAAGTTCTGCGGAATCTCGACGTACAGGTACGGATAGAAGCCTGACGCACGCGCTGCGACTGTGTGACCGAATTCATCAGTGCCGTACAAGTAGACCAATGTACCGGCGCCAGTTGTACTAACGTTGTAGTTGATGTCGTTAAGTTGAAATCTGACTTTACTCGACGGCAACGGCGCATGCGGATCAAGCACAGGACGCAACCCTGCAGCGGCACGAACAACTGCCGGATCGTTGAAAGCGGTAAGGAGCGGTTCAAGCGATTCGTCCATTATTTAGTGTGACAAAAAATCACAATAAGTGGTTATATTTTATTTTCTGTGCGAATTGGCATCTGCTGGTATCAGATGACAATTTTGACATAAAGAAATTGACGACCAGCATTTTAAATTATTTATTCATCGATAGGCTTCGGAGATGCGATTCGTTTTTTGCGTCCATCCACCTTGGTGTCATTGGTGTCGGTCGAATTCGGTCAGAACACGACAGTTTCTTCTTTTCAAATTCAATTAGCGACGATCCAGGTCCTTTGACTGTGTTGCCACAACCAATGGCAGACGCAAGTCTACCCCTGACCGCGTTATTTCTTCCCACTGCTCGACAACGTGTGCCTTGAAGGATATTGTAGTCACCAATCGCCTTGTTGTTGTTACCGATCAACTCATTTCCATCGCCGATTACGATTGTATCGTTAATGTGTAAAGTCTGGTTCGACGCGTAGATCATGCTGGTGCGCGATTCATCGGAATCATGTTTGCGTAACTTTCGATGCCGTTTCGACTTACCCTTTGACGAACAACTAGAGAGTTCTGATAAAACTTTGTTCGTCGTCGCTGCCGGTGCTGAACGAGTGGAGCCTTTTTCAGCGCGCAGAGGTGTCGTGAAAACGTAGCGGCCGTCGACAATCAACTCCGATCGACGAGGTGACCGCAGCATTTGTTAGTGCAAAGTTAACCCATTTTGGAGAGTTACAGTTTGTGCGAAATTAAAAAACAAACGCGTATATGCATCTGTTCTTTTAACAAAAAATGTCATGGCAAGAGTTGTACGAAACAGTATTGATGAATTGCGTGTTTGCAGTCGTCTTGGTCGATGAAAGATACTTGACAAACGTCTTTTATGCTGTGCGCCATGCTTATCGAGAGTTTCCAAAGTTTCGACAAGACGCCGAACTGTTGCTGGACTTGATGGCATCTGAAAACCATATGAAATTTAGCACGATTGTGTACGGGTCGACGATGGATGAGGAAATGTTCGACAGACTCCTTGTCAGATTAAACGATTTTGGTGTATTGTGTCCGATAACAGAAAAGACCGATGTAATATTGCGTGCTGCTTAATAAAATGTTTATTCTTGCGTGTACAAATCGTTTGCGTATTTCTGATCGGGGTATTGCGACCAGTTGAGTGCGGTCGTGAAGCAATTGCCTTGCATGCACCACGGACTGTGCGCCTTCGACATGCTGTAGCAACCAATCGCCGCACATTCCAACCACTCTTTCAACAGCGGGTAGGCGCCACGACGACCGGAACCTTTGTAGCCGTCGCAGATGCCGTAGTTGCACTGCGTTTTCCGTGTGCATATGGTGCCAGCGTTCACACCAGGTGCGACAGTGTCGACGCAGTGATTCTGCTTGGTGTCGCAGTAACCGCGCGGGCACTCTTGTTTCTCTTTGCACGGCTGACCGGCGTCGTCGCCACCGATGCACATACCGGGGCTGTCGTCTTCGAAGAACGTCGGCACGTTGGCGCGCGTCCAACGGAACGGTGCAGGAACGATCACGCCGAATCCAGAGGAGCCTTTGACGTTGCCATTTGTACGTGTAACGCACGTCGAGTCGTCGTCGCGGAACACCATTTCAAAATCTAACTGAATGTTCGCAGCCGCGTTGGCGTGCGTACCCAGAGGCGGAAACACTGTCACGACAGCGATCTGGCGCGCATTCACACGTGGCATGTTGGCGATCGTGTTGATGCGAAGTGGCGCGCGATCACCAAGAGAACTCTGTTCAAACGAGTTGCGAACCGATCGGAACAGTCGTGCATAGGACATCGACGGACATTCGGCTGTCGCGTCGCCAACTGAATTGGCAGTGTAGCACACCGTAAACGGATCAGTACCAACTACTGTCAAATAGACACGCGATCCAGCCGGGATGTTCACGTCGCTGAAACGCACGTCAAGCGCTGCGTCGTCGGTCGAGCCAAACGCCAGCGGGCGAACAATCATAGTGTAGTCGAGAAGTTGATCGCCGTTGACGTGCGAAGTGGCCGACACTTCAAATATACCGCTGTTGACACTGTTGTCCTCAACGGTCAGCGCATTCAGTCGGCACTGTTGGAACGCGAGAACTGAACTAATTGGTCGCGCACTGTCGTCAACGCGACGAACGGCGTCGATATCCTCCAACGTTGGACGACCGCGTGCGGGAGAGCCAATCGGGTGGATCACCTTCGTACCACAGCGCGACGCCATCGTGTCGCTGTCACACTTCCACACGTCTGCCAATCTGTCGACAATAAACTCAGCACAACAATACGCATGTGTCGCGTCGTTGTATCGTCCAAACGACATTTGACGATCGCCATCCAACATCGTTTCGATTACAGTCTTGGCAAGCGTGCGACGCGATTTGTCCGTACCAATGCGCGTCACACACAAGTTGTAGTCGCACGATCCATCGGTCGGAACGTACACCTTCACTGGCGCCGTATCGGTGAACGGCTTGCGAACACAGTCGAGTAGCGCTGACATCTTTTCGTCTGCAAAATCGGCCCATGCCAACGCAGCCGCTCGCTGTTGTTCTTCGGGCATCGAATGAAGAGGCATTGGCGGTTCGCGACACACGTTGTTCGTCCTGCCCAACGCGCGATGCACTGGCTGATCGAACGCGAGTGACGTAGGACTACTACACGATGCAATCGGACCCTCGATGCCGCACGTCACGCAGTCGCCACCAACGACAAGCGAAATCGGCGCCGTTGTCACTGTGGCTGTGCCTGGAATGAACACCTCGACGCCGTGGTAACCGCTGTGAATCGGAATACCGAGTCCGTCGCCGCACGAGACGAGGAGTGAACATTCGTGCTTGACAGACGTCTCTGAAGCCGTCGAGTACGCCGATGCATCGTCTCCAACCGACGACAACGACGAACTCGAACTGGAACTTGACGAACCATCGAGCGCCGAACCAGCCGACGACAGTTCAAACAAAGGACCAAACGGCGCAATGAACTTGCACTTCAACGCGCTCAAATCGCCGTTGACGCAGTACGGTACGCTGATGTACTCGGCTGCGCAATCTTTGACAAAGTAGCGGAACAACGTGCCGCCTTCTACTTTGAGGTAAGTCGCTGAGATGCGACATTCCGTGCCGCAGCATGGCATGTAGCACGGTGCAAGTGGCGAACACACGGTTGTATCCTGCGTCTCTGGCGGGTACGGCGTGAAGACCATAAACTCAGTGTGGCCGTCGTTGCATTCGCGACGGTACTTGTTGGGATAGCATGCGTTCGACGCCGGCGGACACGTCGGTGCTGGAGGTTCTGTCGGTCCACTCGTTGTTGGTGTCGTGCAGAGTTCAGACGTCGCACCGGTGTTGTCGATCGAACAGCGACAATCCGTGCATTCGCAGTCGTCGCCTTCCGCTGTGCAAGTCGATCCAGTGCCGCAAACGTCGCCGTATTTGGTGCCAAAGCGACATTCGTATTGCGTGTACCAACCCCAACCAGACTTTTTCTTGCAAACACCTTCGCGACTGCATGGAAGTTCGGTATCGAACCCGGCTGGACACGTCACATCTTCGCACGGACACTCGATACCACCGCGCTTGCGACACGCGCGTTTGTGCAAGTTGCGCTTACGATCGAGTTCATCGTTTGACGCCACTTCACAGCATTGACCGAGGCGACACTGATCGACTTCCGGGTCACCGCAGTAGAGTCGAGGGAACCACTCGCCGTCGTAACTGATGCATTGTTGATGAGTGATTGCGTCGTAGCAAACTCCCGAGCCGTCGACTCGTGCACAACACGCACCAAGTGTGATCGGTCCTTGACAGTCTGCGACCGGCAATGCAATCTTTGACGGAAGCAAACACGCCAAGCGCGGAACAAGTGTGCCCATAATGTTGTGACCGCGATCGTTGTCGACGCAACACACTTGTTCGCATTCGTTGACGTCGTCGGACGAATCGCAAGGACCGGGATACATCTTGCCGTCGCACGTATCAGACGCTTCGATACAAGTGATAGACTCTTCGTCACAACACGTCGAACCGCAATTATCCAGGCATTCGGAATTTGAAACTGCCGGAAAACGCAGCAAAACGTTGTCGATGCAACCAGAGCCAGCGAGATGAATTGCGACGCGCGTAACTTGGTAACCACTGCAGTGCGCTTTCGTGTAGTCGTCAACTGGCATTTGAAACGGTCCTGACATCGTGTTGAACACAGTCACTGGTCCAACGTCGACACGCGCGTTGACGTGATGCGTCGGGATTGGCAACGGGTACACGTATGGACACTGGTTACCAGCGATGTCGTAGAACTTGAGGTACGAACCAGGTGGTGCGTTAATAAACGTGAATCCCATCGCATAGAAACCAGTGCACGCTTCAAGCAGAACAGTGCCAGGACCAGCATTATCGTCAGGATCGTTCGAGTCGCAATCCTCTGAAATGATTAGACACTGATACAAAGGATCGCAGTTCTCGCCCGGTTGAAACGGTGCGCCGCCAGAGCCAAGGCCTGGGCAAGTGTCCGGCGTGCAACCAGGACACGCCTCGTTTCGCGTTCCGAGATGCATGTCGTTGCCAGTTGGTTCACTGCTGTCAAATATCATCGGAGGATGATGCTTGCCGTCAAATGTGATAGTGCGAACCGACACACCGTATTGAGCCAATGCAAGTTGCAAGGAATCGTTTGTCAAACCGGCCGCCATATTGTTAAAGTCAATCAGAACAGAAAACTGCTCTGTCGATGCACACTCGACGTCAATCGACGAACATAATTGAGTACAGTTCGGTGCGAATGGCGTATCACACTCGCCACTACAGCATGATGGACAAGGTGTCGGTGGCGATGTGGGCGCTGGCGTCGGAGACGGAGTCGATGTTGTCTCGAGTGTCGATGGAGGTGTCGGTGACGGCGTTGTTGTGTGAGTCGATGTGGTCGATTCTGTACCGGTTGATGTCGTCGATTCTGTGCCAGTTGACGTCGTCGATTCTGTGCCGGTTGACGTCGTCGATTCTGTGCCAGTTGACGTCGTCGATTCTGTGCCGGTTGACGTCGTCGATTCCGTCGTCGGAGAAGACGTTGTCGTGTACACGGGCGTCGGTGACGGCGTTGTCGTGTGAGTCGATGTGGTCGATTCTGTACCGGTTGACGTCGTCGATTCTGTGCCGGTTGACGT